>Ga0208393_100014_pt1 | contig 250381 bp, 217 predicted proteins | sample LakWasMet46_HOW7_2_FD_183884 | JGI IMG/M metagenome (GOLD analysis project Ga0208393, IMG submission 183884) | Freshwater sediment methanotrophic microbial communities from Lake Washington under simulated oxygen tension - Sediment Metagenome... | ecosystem: Environmental > Aquatic > Freshwater...
CTTCTTCCCGCACAATGGCGCCAGTTCCATCCATCAGGCAAATAGCGCTTGCTTTGCTTGCTAAATCAATGCCACAGTAGTTCATCTCAGCCTCCGGTTATTTTGGGGCTTCCTTTGCGGATGCCCCGTGTTTGTTTAATCAACTTTCGGAGGCTGACACTTTTTATTCAAACTGTCCACCCGTTCCGGTGCAGGTGGCTGCGGGCCGCTTTATTACATCTACTTGCTCACATCGTCTAAGATAATCTAACCCGCGGATCGACCAGCGTATAAGAAATATCGGTCAGCAACAACCCAAGCACATACAGAATCGAACCAAGAAACACCATCGCCCGCACCATCGCAAAATCCTGGCTGTTGATCGCATCGATCGTATAACTGCCGAGACCCGGAATGCTGAAAAACGACTCCATGATCAGGCTGCCCATGAACAACAGCGGCAGCACGACCACCACGCCGGTCAGGATCGGAATCATCGCATTCGGCAGCACATGCTTGAACAAGGTCTGGGTTTCGGTCAGACCCTTCGCGCGCGCGGTGCGCACATAATCCTTGCCGACTTCTTCCAGAAATAGGGTCCGGTACCAGCGCACGCCGGAACCGATGCCCGAAAACACGCCGATCACGACCGGCAGGATCAAAAACTTGAAGGCGCCGAAGCCTTCGTCGTAACCGGAGATCGGCACCAGCTTGAGCAATTTTCCGATCATGAACTGGCCACCGATGATGTAGAACAGCGACGAGATCGACATCAGGACCACGCACAGCACCAGCCCGCCGAATTCCAGATAACTGCCGCGAAACAGCACCATCAGCAAGGCAAAGCCGATATTGGTCAACAGGCCGACGACCAGACTCGGCAGCGCCAGCGCCAAGCTCGGCCACATGCGCTGCTGAATGTCCGCGCCGATGTTGCGGCCGCTGTCGGAGACGCCGAAGCGGAACAGGAACAGGCCTACCGATTTTTGATAAAAAATCGTCTCGGTGACTTTGTCGCCGCCCTGCGCCTGCTCGTTCCAGAGCGTGGGCAAGTCATAGCCATGCTGATGCTTCCAGTTCGCGATCGCCTGCGGCGTCACATGCTTTTGGCCGAGCTGCATCCTCGCCATGTCGTCGGGGCTGTTCACGACGAAAAACAGCACGAAGGTCAGGATGTTGATCCCGAGCAGGATCGGAAACGCATAGAGCAGGCGGCGGATAATGTAGTAGATCATCGTGAGGCTTCCGTTTTAATGGCCAAGGCTTCCGGCAGGAGGCGATGGGTGCGGCGGCGATAGGCGCTGACGGCGGGCGCGAACAGCAGCACGACCAGCGCCCCGGCGGCGGCCAACGGCCAGAGCACCGGCCGGTTCCATTGCCTCCGCAGTTCGGCGCGCTTGATAGGATCGATCCGGATGTATTTCAAGCGGTTGTTCGCCATCAGATTCGGTTTCAGATTGCTCGCCCAACCGTGATAGAGCGAGAAAGTCTTCGGATGAAAACCGAACACCCAGGGCACGTCGCGGCGCACGATCTCCTGCATCTGCCGGATGATTTGAAGACGCGGCTCGCCGTTCTCCATGTTGCGCATCTGTTCGAACAGACGGTCGAATTCGGCATTCTGATAATTGCCCGCGTTCTCGCCGCTGTGTTTGACCTTGCCGTTGAAACCATACAATAACGAGAAAAAGTTTTCCGGATCCGGATAATCGGCGTTCCAGCCCCAGACAAAAATCTGCGCGTTACCCGCGCTCATCTTTTGCTGGAAGCGGTTGTAATCGGTCGCGCGGATCACCAGTTGAAGGCCGAGCTTCTGGAACTGCTTGCGGTACCAGTTCATCAGCGGCTTGTCATCGACGCTGGTCGCGGTGGTATCGAAATACAGGATCAGAGGCTCCCCGGTTTTCGGATCGACGCCGTTCGGATAGCCGGCCTCGGCGATCAGTTTTCGGGCCGTATCAATTGATTTGCGCTGCGGCTTGCCGTTCATCCAGTCATAGACATAAGAGTTGATGCCGGCCTCGCCCTCTTCGTTGCCGAAAATGCCGGGCGGTATCGCGCCTTGCGCGGGCACGCCACGCTCATTCCGGAAGATCGCAATGAATTCCTCGTAGTCGATCGCGATCGCGATCGCCTGGCGCAGTTTCCGGGCTTTTTCACTGTCGCCGCCGACCGTCGCATCGAGCATGTTGAAGCCCATATAGAAGATCGAGGTTTCGACCGAGGTATGCAGGCGGATGTCCTTCTCCTTAAGACTCTCGGTCAGGATCACGCCGCCGCCGGTAAACTGCACCGCCTGATCGAAACTGTCGGAGGCGATGCCGGAGGAATCGTAATAGCCCTGCAAAAATTTGCTCCAGTTCGGAATCGTTTCCTTTTCGAGCGTCACGACGACTTTTTCAATGAAAGGCAAGGCTTTACCGGCATCCTGCAATAAGCCCTTTTCGGCGTCCCCGACCTCGCCTTCGGCAGGATAGGCTTCGAGATGGAAATTCGGGTTCTTGAACATCATCATGCGCCGGTTCGGATTATTCTCGGCCAGATAATAAGGCCCGGTGCCAACCGGATACCAGTCCAGCGTGATGTTTTTGTCGCTAAAGCCCGGCTGGTCGTAAAACGCATCGGCCTCCCAGGGCATCGGCGCGAAAAACGGCATCGCCAGCCAGTAGCTGAACTGCGGGTACTTGCCCTTGATCCGAATCCGGTAATGATAACGATCCAGTGCTTCGACGCCGGTCATTGGCAGAGCTCTGAGCGCGTCCTTGGGTTTGTCCGCGCTTTGTTTGGCGAAGTCGTCGAAGCCGATGATATAGCCCTTCATGATTTCCGCGATCGGCGACTGCGTTTTCGGATAAGCCAGACGCTTGATCTGATAGACATAATCCTCGGCGGTCAGCTCGCGTGTGGCGGTCTCGGCAAAATCGCTGACGGTCGCCAAGGCATCCACTTCGGCTTTATCGAGACGGTGATAGCGGTAGTTCCCGGCCTTGTCCTGCGCGAAGGCCGGATGCGGCTGAAAGCGGATGCCGGGCTTGATTTCGAGCAGATAATCGCTGTAGGCGATGTCCTTTGCCTCGGCATCCGGGCCGAGCTTTTGACCCTCTTTATCGTAATAGATGATTTCGGGCAGGCGGGCGGCGGTCAGCGGCGTCAGTTCATAGGGCCGTTTCAGATAATGGTATTGCAGCGGCGGCTCGTAAATCTGCGCGATGAACGCATATTCGTTCTCGCTGTAGGCGACCGCCGGGTCCAGGTGCTTCGGCCGTTCCGCGAACGACATATACAGCACCGCCTGCTTGTCGTCCTGCTCCGGATAGGGATCGTTCCAGGGCGAGCCGGTGCACGCAACCAGCAGAACCACAACAAAAAACAGGACGCAAGGCAAAATGCCGGCGCGGCGAAATTTGATTGACAAAAGACTGGACATCGCAGGAGTGGTCGTAGATACTTTGCGGCTTATTTTATCGTGTTTGTACAGCAACACCTGAACTTCGATCGTCAAGGCGGCTGGCATGCACAGAGTATATCAATAAAAACAACGGGAGATCAGAATGGGTTTCATGCAAGGCAAGCGGGTCTTGATTGTCGGTCTGGCGAGCAATCGTTCGATTGCCTGGGGTATCGCCAAGGCGATGCACCGGGAAGGCGCCGAGCTGGCGTTCACCTTCCAGAACGACAAGCTGCAAAGCCGGGTCGAGGAAATGGCCGCCGAATGCGGTTCCAGCATCACGATCGAATGCGATGTCAGTTCCGACGAGCATATCGACAATGTCTTCAAGGTCCTGGGCCAGCATTGGGACGGTCTCGATGCGATCGTGCATTCGGTCGCTTACGCGCCGCGCGATGCCTTGGACGGCGATTATGTGAACGCGACCACCCGCGACAATTTCCGTATCGCGCACGACATCAGCTCATACAGCTTCACCGCGCTGGCCAAGGCCGGCAGAAGCCTGATGGCAGGCCGCAACGGTTCGCTGTTGACTCTGACCTATCTCGGCGCCGAACGCGCGATTCCGAATTACAACGTGATGGGCGTCGCCAAAGCGAGCCTGGAAGCGAATGTGCGCTACATGGCAGTCGCGCTCGGCGCTGAAGGTACGCGCGTGAACGCGATCTCGGCGGGCCCGATCCGGACCCTGGCCGCTTCCGGCATCAACAACTTCAAGGCGATGCTGAGCAAGGCCGCCGATACCGCGCCGCTGAAACGCAACGTCTCGATCGATGAAGTCGGCAATGTCGCGGCCTTCATGTGCTCCGATCTGGCCTCCGGCATCACCGGCGAAGTGACTTATGTCGATTGCGGCTACAACATTGCGGGCTTGGCGGCCTCCTGAGGCGATATTCTTAGAAAGAAGACCCATAGCCGATTGCAAAAATATCGTTGGCTGAGCGGAGTCGAAGCTAATTGTTGGCTTCGACTCCGCTCAGCCAACGTATCCATAAACCGCCTTAAGCCCGATTTCCTTCCGGGCATCGGCGTAAAGCCGAATCAATATCGCACCTTATCGCCCTTTTCCGCCCAGGCGGCAAAAGGGCTGCCAGAGTCCGGCAGATCGAGATGCAGCATCGCGATGCGGCGCTCGGCAGGCTGAATCGCCAGCTCCTCATAGATGAAGCTGTCGTCAAATCCCGCCGTGGCCGCATCATGCCTGTCGCAGGCGAAATAGACCTTTTGCAGCCTTGCCCAATAGATCGCGCCGAGGCACATCGGGCAAGGTTCGCAGCTGGTGTAAAGGATGCAGTCGGTTAACTGAAAATTCTGCAATTTCTGACAGGCGAGCCGAATCGCCAGGATTTCGGCGTGCGCGGTCGGGTCCAGATTAGTGGTCACCCGGTTGCCGCTGCCGGCGATGATTTCGCCGTTTCTGACGATCACCGCGCCGTAAGGCCCTCCCTGCCCCGATTCGACATTCCGCACCGCCAGCTCGATCGCCTGCTGCAAGAATTGCTGATGCACGCTCATAACCCCAAAGGATTCTCCGGATCGATGCCGTCCATGAACGGCAGGCGGCGATCCTGGTTGGTCAGTTGATAAACCTTGCCGAGCCAGTTGTCGAACAGGGCTCTCGCGGTATCGCGCCAGGTATTGTCGATCGTATCGAGCACCTGATTTTCCGGAAACTCGTCCAGAGCACCACCGGATTGCCGCGCCTCGATCACATGCTGGCGATAGTCGCCGAAGATGCGCTGCGCCTCCGGCGTGAAATAATTAACCGGAAACGGCGGATACTCGTCGATTTCGCCGCGATAGTAGCGCAGCACCTCGCGCTTGTATTCCTTCAGCAGGCTGATGTCGTCGTATTCGGGATGCCCCTGAAAGAACACGATACGGAAGCCGTCCGGGCTGACCGCCAGATGCACGCCGGCATCCTTGCTGACCGCCAGCACCTTCAATCCTTTCGCTTCCATGTCCTTTTGAAAAATCTCGTTGAAGCGCGAATGCGGCACATCGAAGCGGGTGTTGATTTCGGCGACCAGAGGATGCGTGCGGTTGACCAGACGGTGCGCAAATACGCCCCAGCGCTTGGCCGGCAGCCGGGTGCGTTCGATGCCGTAGCAATACTCGATCAGCGCATGCGTCGCAAGGCACGAACATAATACCGACGTCACGTTTTCCTTGGCCCAGGCAAATACCTCGGTCAACGGCTGCCAGAAATCTTCCTCGGGCAAGTGCGGATGGGTCACGTTCGCGCCGCTGATGATCAAGGCGTCCAGGCCGTCCTGCTTGATCTTTTCGAACGACTCGTAATACTTCGCGATATGCTCTTTCGCCGCCTCGCCTCGGGGCAGGCCCTCGATCGTGAAGGGATGCACATGAAACTGCGCGATCTGGTTGCAGGCGCCGACCAGCCGGAAAAACTGCCGTTCGGTCGCTTCCAGCGCCGCATCGGGCATGATGTTCAACAGGCCGATGTGCATCTCGCGGATGTCCTGATGGCTGGCGCGGTCGACCTCCAGGATCACCTCGCCTTCTTCCTTGAGCCGTGAGAATGTCGGTAAATCGGTGTGAGCGACTAATGGCATCAAATCAATCCGTCATTGCTGGGCCGCGATCGCCGCGGCAATCAGGCGGATAAAATCGTCTTCGGTCTCAACCTTCGCCGCCTCGTGCGCATTGATCGTATAACCGTACTGGTCGGCGATCGCCTGGTAATGCGGCAGTCTGGACTGATACAGTTCCGGAAACACCCAGGTCACGAATTCATTAGGAGGTATCTCGTCGGTCGTGGCATAGTTTTTCAGCGCCATGAATTCAGGGAGCTTTTCGTCGAGAAACTCTTCCCGGTAATACAGCGGTTTCGGCTCGGCCTTGGCGCGCGCGATGATCGTTTGCTCCAGATCGTTCGGGATTTCGATATAGACGATCAGCGTGTGCTTGGCGAGATTTTCGATCACTTCGGGGCAATCGAGTTCGGAAACGCTGCCGCCGGCATCGTTGATGAAATGCTTGTAGCCGTAGATGTCCTGTGCCTTGGCGATGAAATCCTGCACATCGTTCATCGCGCAGATTTCGGCCTGATGATGCAGTTTTTGCCGGCGCTTGAATTCCTCGAGCGACAGCCCGTGCAAGTTCGGATTTCCGAGTTTGCCGAGAAAACTCGACACCGGCGCCAGATTTTCGACCGTGATGTTGTTGCTGATCCGTATAGAATCGGACAGCAGCAAGTCGCGCAGGAACGGCACATGCATCGCCTGGCGCTTGATATTGTCCATGATCGGCTCTTCCAGATAGCGGGTGCCGATCCGGTAGTCGCCCGAATAGTGAAACCACTTGGCCTTGGGCAATTTGTTCGCGAGCGTGGTCTTGCCGGCTCCCGACATCGCGAGCAAGGTGATCCGCTTCGTCTCCCAATCCAGGAATTCCTGGGGGTCCATTCTCATAATGTTGTGTCCTGTTTAATCCAAATAATCTTCGAAATCGATGTCCTCGGGGTTGCGCCGATGCTCGTCCGTGTCGGTATAGCCCAGATCGTCGCCTTCGATGTCGTCGAAAGGCGCGCTCCAGTCTTCCGGTTCCTCGATAAAATCGAAAGTCGAATTATACCAGCTCTCGTGATCGTATTCGCCGATGTCGCCGTCGAGATACTGCACCTCGATCGAATCCTCGCCTTCCTCGATGTTGATCACTTTGAAAGTCAGATTGTTTTCCAAATCCTTGTACCAGTTTCCTACGATGGGATCTGCCACGGTTGACATAAGGGTTACCTCGAAAATTTAGAAATGCTGTATGGGATAATAAAACGGCAGGTTTTCATGCGCGCCCCGACCGATAGCGCGGAATCATCGTTTCCCTGATGACAGTGTTGGATATGTCCTGCCGAACTCGGAAACAAACTTTTCCCGGCCAGGCGTTAATAGTTTGGTAATAGTTATAGAGGAAGCGCCGCTTTCTTGCAAGATGGGGCTGTGCTACGATGGCTCATCACACGACTCTTAGCAGGCCTCACCATGCAGGAATTATTTATCGGAGGACAGAACGGCGTCAAGGTCTTATTGAATGCCGCGATGGCCAACCGGCACGGCATGATTTCCGGCGCGACCGGCACCGGCAAAACCGTGACCCTGCAAATCCTGGCCGAAGGTTTCTCGAAGATCGGCGTGCCGGTGTTTCTGGCCGACATCAAGGGCGATTTGTCCGGCATCGCCCAGCCCGGCCAAATCAACGACAAAATCAACGAACGCGTGCAACTGACCGGCGTGACCGGCTTCCAGCCGCGCGGCAATCCGGCCGTATTTTGGGACGTGTTCGGCAAAAGCGGACACCCGGTGCGCGCCACGATCGCCGACATGGGGCCGCTGTTGCTGAGCAATTTATTGGAGCTGAACGACACCCAAAGCGGCGTGCTCTACAGTGGTTTCAAAATCGCCGACGATAACGGCATGCTGCTGCTCGATCTGAAAGACCTGCGCGCGTTGTTGACCTGGATGGGCGAGCATGCGAAAGAATTGCAGGCCGAATACGGCACGATCGCCTCCGCCAGCCTAGGCGCGATACAGCGGCAACTGCTGGTGCTCGAACAGCAGGGCGCCGAAAGCTTCTTCGGCGAACCGGCGCTGAATCTTGAGGACATCTGCAAGACCGACTTCTCCGGCAACGGCGTGATCAGCATCCTGGACGCGACCGAGTTGACGACAAAGTCGCCGCGCCTGTATGCGACCTTCCTGCTCTGGCTGCTCGCCGAACTGTACGAAAACCTGCCCGAGGCCGGCGACGCCGAGCGGCCGAAGCTGGTGCTGTTTTTCGACGAGGCGCATCTGATGTTCGAACAGGCGCCGAAAGCCTTGACCGACAAGATCGAGCAGATCGTCCGGCTGATCCGCTCGAAAGGCGTCGGCGTGTATTTCATCAGCCAGAGCCCGCTCGACGTGCCGGAAGACATTCTCGGCCAGCTCGGGCTCAAGATCCAGCATGCGCTGAGGGCGTTTACGCCGAAAGACCAGGCGGTCGTCAAGAGCGTCGCCGGCACCTTCCGCGCCAATCCGGCCATCGATACCGAGGCCGCGATCCTGGAGCTGAAGAAAGGCGAGGCACTGGTTTCGGTGCTCGATCATGACGGCAGCCCGACGCCGGTCGAACGCGTCTTCATTCGCCCGCCCGAATCGCAGATCGGCCCGCTGACCGATACGCAGCGCCAGGACTTACTCAGCCGCTCGCCGTTCAAAGGCCGCTACGACCAGGCGGTCGACCGCGAGTCGGCCTACGAACTGCTCAAGCAAAAAGCGCAGCTGGCCAGCGCGGCGGACCTTGAAGACATTCAAGCCAAGGTTACCCGGAAAGAGACAGGCTCTCCACGGCAGACCCGCGGCCGCGAAACCGCGACCGAAGCGCTGCTCAAAAGCGCCGCGCGCAGCATCGGCAGTCAGGTCGGAAGGCAGATCGTCCGCGGGGTGTTGGGGTCGTTGCTGGGCGGGCGGCGTTGACGCGAAAAAATCCGCCAGGCCTCTCCTCGCCTCGGACTCATACCCCGGAAAACCCGGCAAGTTTTATCAAAACGGTACGCGCAGCGTACCCTACGCAGAAGGGAATTTAACCCACTTACCGCATGAAAACGTTATACCCAGAGATCGACCCCAACCCTATTTTTTATCTTGAAACCGGCAGCCAGCATGCGGTTTACGTCGAGGAAAGCGGCAATCCCGAAGGCATTCCGGTCATTTTCCTGCACGGCGGCCCGTGCTCGGGCACCAAACCCGATCATCGGCGCTTTTTCGATCCGGCACTCTACCGCATCATTCTGTTCGATCAGCGCGGCTGCGGCCAGTCGAAGCCGTTCGGCGAGATCGAGAACAACACGACGCAGGATCTGATCGACGACATGGAGCGCATCCGCATCCATCTTAACATCAGCCAATGGCTGCTGTTCGGCGGCTCCTGGGGCGCCGCGCTGGCGCTGTTGTATGCCCAGCAGCATCCGGGCCGGGTGCTCGGCATGATCCTGCGCGGCGTATTCCTGGCGCGGCAGATGGATATGGACTGGTTTCTGAAAAACGGCGCGGGACGCATCTATCCCGAACAATGGCAACTTCTCTACGAAAGCATCCCCTCGCGCGACCGGGTCAATCTGCTGCAAGGGCTTTGCAAAGCGATTGCCGGCGACGACGAGATCGCCCAGCGCCGGGTCGCCCGCGCATGGTCGGCCTGGGGCGGGCAAGTCGCGCTCGGCAACGCTTTTGAGGCCGACGAAAACAGCCATGTGACCGAGCAAATGGTCCAGCAGGCCGCGATGGAACTGCATTATGCCGAACACAGCTATTTCATCGAGGAAAACCAGATTCTGGACAACTGCAACAAACTGCACGGTATTCCCACCGCAATCATCCACGGCCGCAACGACCTAGTCTGCCCGATCGAAGCCGCGTTCAGCCTGCAACACGCCCTGCCCGAGGCCGACATGATCGTGCTGCCGAACGCAGCCCACATCGCCCAAAGCGAGGAGATGATCGACGCCCTGGTGAGCGCGGCCGACCGGTTTGCGGAACAACTGGCGTCCCGTGTCGCCGCCGGGGTGTGAGGAAGGAATCCCCATGCAGAAAAAACGTTTGATCATTGCGATGACAGGCGCGACCGGCGCGGTCTATGGCGTCAGGATGCTGCAACACTTGCAGCCGCAGCCGGAATGGGAGACCCACCTGGTCATCTCGGATGCCGGCGTGGTGAATCTGAAGCACGAGATGAACATGAAGCGCGCCGATCTGTATCGCCTAGCCGACGTGACCCACGGCATCAGCGACATCGCCGCCAGCATCGCCAGCGGCGGTTTCAAGACCGAAGGCATGATCATCGCGCCCTGCTCGATGAAGACGCTCGCCGCGGTCGCGCACGGCTTCGGCGACAACCTGATCTCGCGCTCGGCCGACGTGGTGCTGAAAGAACGGCGGCGCCTCGTGATCATGCCGCGCGAAACGCCGCTGAATCTGATGCATATCCGCAATATGGGGACCGTCACCGAAATGGGCGGCATCATGTTTCCGCCGATGCCGGCTTTTTACAGCAAGTCGGACTCCTTGGCCGCGATGGTCGATGAAACGGTCGGGCGGGTGCTCGATATGTTCGGCGCGAATGTCGAAGGGCTCTACACGCCTTGGGCAGGATTGTAGGGTGCGCACCGCGCACCTTTCCAAAACTTTCCGGCAGGTCGAGACTTCGAAAAGGCACGCAATGCGTGCCCTACGCTGCGGGCTTCACGTCGAACGCCACGCAAACCCGCTCCTGGTCCGAATGAAACGGAATCGTGCGATGAAACAATGATGAAGGAAACAACACCAGATCGCCGACCTGTTGATCGACGATTTGGCTCGGAAAATTGTCATGCAGCCTCGGATAATCGTCGCCGTCGGTGCTGTAGGCAAAACTGCCTTCGTGACCGGCTATCCTTTCGGGCAGCTTCAGATAGACGCAGCCGCTGATCCAGCCTTCCTCGTGGATGTGCGAGGTCAGATAGCCGCCCTGCTTCATCCTTAAATACCAGGAGCTGGTAAATTCGACCCGGTGCGGAAAGGCCTTGATGATTTCCTCGCGGCTGCCGGCAAAATGCTGCCGGTATTCCGCGATTTTCTGGCGAATCAGCGCGGCCAGCTTCTGGAAAGACGGTTCCGATCTCAGCAATAAATTACCGGCGGACTGCATGCCGTAATACAGCCGCCCCTGCTTTCTTTCCGCGATCGCGAGATGCTGAATGTCCTGCAAGAGTTCGTGCAGCAGCGGGCTATCGGGCGCGGCCAGTTCATTGATCCGCGTATGCAGCACATAGTCCATCGGCTCTTTGCAGAATTGATAGGCATTTTGCTGACCGAAGTTGGTCGCATAGTGGGCCGCCAGCGCGCCGAGCAGCACCGAATGATGCTTGGACTGGGCTGCAAGTTGGTCGAAGCGTTGTTTGAACGGCTCGAACTGTCCGGTTTTGTACAGGCATTGCAGCGCCCGCTCCTTGCTGTCGGCAAAGTCGGAGGCTTCGAAACAGGGAATCGCGTCATTCAGACGGCCGGCGAGGCAGAGCGTCTCGCCGAGGTTGTATTGCGCCCGGCCATGCTGAGGCTCTGCCGCCAATGCCCGTTCATAGCAGCGCACCGCCTCTTCCATCTCGCCGCGGTCGCGCAGGGTTTCGCCGAGCGAATTCCAGGCATCGGCAAAATCGGGATCGAGATTGACCGCTTCCCGAAACTCCAGGACCGCATCCTGATGCCGCCCCAGCCCGTACAAGACCGTCCCGAGATTGAAGTGGCCGCGCGCGTCAGTTTGAATCGCCAGCGCCTTGCGGTAGCATTGCTCGGCCTCTTCGAGCCTTCCTTGCAGTTGCTGCACGGCGCCGAGATTGCCGAGCGCCTCAAAAAAACGCGGCTCCAGATCGACGGCCTTCTGGTAATGCTGCGCCGCCTCCTTCAGAAATCCCTGTCCCTGCAACAGCGCGCCCAGATTGAAATGCGCGGACGGCAACGACGGCTTCAGTTGCAAGGCCTTACGGTAACAGGCGACCGCCGCCTTCTGATCGTTCAGCTGCGTCTGCAGCACGCCCAGGTTGAAATGGATTTCGGCAATGTTCGGATCGATCGCCAGGAGCTTCCGGAAACTGGCCGCCGCCTCGCGCAATCTCCCCTGCCCTTGCTGGCAAAGTCCGATGATGTTGTACAACACCGGCGCTTTCGGATAGGCGCCGAGCAATGCCTGCGCCTGAACCTCGGCCTGCTGCAAACGGCCGCTTTGGTAAAGTTGATGCAGGGCCTGCAATTCGGAAGGCTGCGGCTGTTTCGGAGTTTTCAGTTGGGGTTTCACAAGAATCCGCGCTAAGTGGAGCCAACCGTCAGGAAAGTAGCTTCGAGTTCTTGCTATTCCGGAAAATCAGCGGTTTTTCATTGACCGCTAAAGCACTGTCTCTCGCCGAAGCGATCGCCTCCTCGATCAAATGATGATCCGGCGACTTGCTGCACACCGGATCGGCCGCGTACATGTCGCCGGCCAGCAGATAGGCCTGGCAGCGGCAGCCGCCGTGATCTTTTTCTTTTTCGTCGCAGCTGCGGCAGGGTTCTTTCATCCAGTCGTCGCCGCGGAAGAAGTTGAACGCTTTCGATTCGTTCCAGATCTCTTCGATGCTGTAGTCCTTCACGTTCGGGCAGTCGAGCCCCGGCAGGTCGCGCGCCGCGTGACAAGGCAGCGCCATGCCGTCCGGCGCGATCGTCAGGAAGGTCGTGCCCCAGCCGTTCATGCAGGCTTTCGGGCGGTCTTCGTAATAATCGGGCACCACGTAATAGATTTTCATCCTGCCCGCGACCTTTTCCTTGAACGCCTGCGCGATCGCCTCGGCCTCTTCGAACTGCTCCTGGGTCGGCATCAACAAATCGCGGTTTGCATGCGCCCAGCCGTAATACTGCGTATTCGCGAGTTCCAGGTAGTCGGCGCCCAGCTCCTCGGCCATCGCCAGGATTTCGGGCATCTGATGAATATTCTCGCGGTGGATCACCACACAGAGCACCATCGGATAGCCGTGTTTCTTGACCAGATGCGCGACTTCCTTCTTATGTTCGAACGATGCGGTGCCGGCGATATGGTCGTTCAACTCCTGCGTGCTGGCCTGGATACTGACCTGGATATGGTCGAGCCCGGCTTCCTTGAGCTGCACGATTTTTTCCTCGGTCATGCCGTAGCCCGAGGTAATCAGGTTCGAATAATAACCCAGCTCCCGCGCATGCTTGACCAGCTCGACCAGGTCTTTGCGGGTCAGCGGTTCGCCGCCGGAAAAACCGAGCTGCACCGCGCCCATCTTGCGCGCTTCGGTGAGCACGCGCTTCCAGTCCTCGGTCGTCAGTTCGGACGGGTATTGGCTGTAATCGATTGGATTCGAGCAATACGGGCACTGCAACGGGCAGGCGTAGGTCAGTTCCGCCAGCAGCCAGCGCGGCGGGGTAATCTTAGTGTTGTTGAATCCAGCCATTTTTTAAAGCGATGTCGAGGAAAGCGGTGATGTCGTGGATCAGACCCGAGGCCTGGAACTTCTGTTCCAGCTCGCCGACGATCTGGCCGAGGTTATGCGCGCCGTCGCACAGTTGTAGAATCTCGGCCGAGCTTTGATTCAGTTCGACCATGCCTTCGGGATAAAGGATCACGAATTTTTGCTGAGCTTCTTCCCATTGCAGGCGGAGCATGGGCGAAAATTTGATCGGTTGTTCGGGATTGATACTCATTGGCAATGTGTGCGCCTGTCTGTGTGGAAGTTAGGCGGCGGTCTTTTTTTGATCCGCCGCCAGCATGCTTTCGATGCTGTTGGAAACAGGCAGCATACTGACCGGGCCCAAAATGTCAAATAATTCAATGGACGATTCTTCAAAGCCGGCCGTCCGGCCCGCCGAATTCAAAGCGCCCTGATGAGGATCTGATCGATCGCCCCATCGACCGCAACCGCTCCGCAAATGTCGTCGCTCACAGCAAATCCTGAAAGCGACCAGTCTCCGGCATGGCCGCAGGACGTGGGTACGTCGAGCATCCTCTCGGGGTTGAGGGGGTCGATCACGCAATGCGGTAGCCCCAGACTGATACCTTGACCGACCGCCTTGACGAAGGCTTCCTTGCGTGTCCAGAAGCGGTAAAACGCGTGCAATCGCTCCGCTTCGGGCAAAGCCAGCCAATACGCCTTTTCCTCCGCACCGAAGCATTTATCGGCCAGTGCGTCCATATTCGCTCGGGGTTTGCAGGATTCTATATCGATGCCGACCCGGCAGCCGCGGCTGATGACGACCGCCATCCGGTCGGCCGTATGCGAGAGGTTGAAAGCGAAATCCGGAAAATCGGGCAGATAAGGTTTGCCGTGGGCATGGCGGGCGAACCGCAAGCGTTCCGGCGCGATATCGATCGCTTTGCCAAGAATGATTCGCAGTCGTCCCTGTGCCTCGACCTGACGCGCTTGCCTTTGCGGATTTTTGATGCGTTGCGCGCGGCTCTGCTCGTCGCTGTCGAGCAGGCGCCAGTAATACGGCAATTCGGCCGGAAGCGCTGAGACCCTGCCGAACCGGATATTCAGCACATGGAGGGTCATTGTTGCATCCTGCCCATGCTAGGGTCCAACGAGAGCCATCCCCTCGCCGCGCGGATCGCTGCCGGCGCTCAACTCGCGAGTCTTTTTATTCCAGAGTACCGCCTGCATGTCGCCGTAGCGTTCAGGCACGACGGTCAATTGATGGCCTTTCGCGGCAAGGTCTTTGACTTCACTTGCGTTCAATGCACCGGGTTCGTATTGAATCGCATCCGGCAGATATTGATGATGAAAGCGCGGCAAGCTGACCCACGAAGCGGGTTCGTGCCCCTCCGCGTAGTCAAGCGCTGCGAGCAGCACCATCGAGATGATCCGACTGCCGCCCGGCGTGCCAAGCACCGCGACGCCGCGCTCGTTTTCGAGAAAAGTCGGCGTCATGCTCGACAGCATCCGTTTGCCCGGCTGTATCGCATTCGCCGCGCCGCCGACCAGGCCATAGACGTTGCCGGCGCTGCTCGCGAAATCGTCCATCTCGTCATTCAGCAACACGCCGGTTCCCTCCGCGACGAAGCCGGAACCGAACTGAAAATTGATGCTCAGGGTCGCCGCGACGCGATTGCCTTCCTGATCGATGATCGAAAAATGCGTCGTGTTCGCCGCTTCCGCTTCCTGTTCATCCTCCCCGGACAACATCGCGCTCGGCAAGGCCTTGTCGAAGCGGATCGTGCTGCGCAGGCCCGCCGCATAATCGGCGTTCAACAAGCGCTCGACCGGAATGGATACATAATCGGGATCGCCGAGGTACAAGGCGCGATCGTGATAGGCGCGGCGCATCGCCTCGACGATCAGGTGCTTGCGCGTCGCCGGGTCCGCCTGCTTCAAATCATAGGCCGACAGCACATTCAACGCCTCGATCAGCACGATGCCGCCCGACGAAGACGGCGGGGAACTGGTGATCTTGATGCCGTGGTAGTTGCCCTTGAGCGGCCGCCGTTCGACGACGCGGTAGGATTCGAGGTCCTCTTCGGTCCAGATGCCGCCGGCAGACCTGACACTGTTGACGAGCTTGGCCGCCACCTTGCCCCGGTAAAATCCGTCCCGGCCCGACTTGGCGATCTGTTTGAGCGTAGCGGCCAAATCCGGCTGGCGCAGAATCGAAAAAGGCGCCGGCAGCCTGCCTTGCGGCAAAAAGATGCGCGCAGAGGAGCGAAAACGGCCGACGACCTGCTGCCGGGTCCCGAGCAGCTTCAGGAATTTGTGGCCGACTGCAAAGCCGTTTTCGGCGATCCGAATCGCCGGCGCAAGGCTTTCGGCGAGCGGCAGGCGCCCGTAACGTTCGGACAAATGCGCGAGCGCGGCCGGCATGCCGGGTATCGCGGCGGCCAGCGCGCCGTCGACCGACAACTTCGGATCGGCCTTGCCCCGGCCGTCCAGAAACATGTCCTTGCGCGCGGCGAACGGCGCCTTTTCGCGGCCGTCGATCATCGTCTCGAAGCCGTCGGAGGCCCGGTGCAGCAGCCAATAGCCGCCGCCGCCCAGCCCCGAACCGGACGGTTCGACCACGGCTAAAACCGCGCTGACCGCCACGGCCGCATCGAACACATTGCCGCCTTTGTTGAGGATTTCAAAGCCCGCGCGCGTCGCCAAAGGATGCGCGCTCGCGATCGCGGCCTGGGGTGAGGGTGCGACAGCATTCGCCGGTAGCGCCGCCGGCGCGAACAACAGCGCCGCATACAGGCAGATCAGGCGTTTCATGTCAGGCATCCGGCTCATCGTACAGCTTCAACACCATGCGTTTAAACCAGGCGGGACGGAACAATACGATATAGATGCCGACCACGCTGGTCACCGGCATCGGCCCGATGCCGAGAATGGTCAGCAGAACCAACACGATCACCAGCTTTAGTCTAAGACCCATCGCTTATCGCCTATCCACCGCGTGACTAATCCCACTCCAGGATCTTCCACATGTTGATTTGATTGCCCCGGTCCAGATCGTTGCCCTGCACATCCATCCTGCCGTCGCCGTCCGAGTCGATAAAGTAATACGGCGGACCGACATCCGGGATCACCTTGATCATATACAGCTGGGCGCCATGACGGTATTCCTGGATCGTATTCTTGCCCTTGCGGATGATCGTAATGTCGGGCTCCAGCGTTTCGCCGCTCTGTACCGGCATCGGCGGTTCGGGCACCTCCTCGGGCGCATCTTCCAGCTGCGAGGACCCTTCTTCCACCCGGGGAGGCTTTTCGTCCACCGCATAGGCCGGCAGTGCAAGACACAATAAGAATAAAAATCGGCGCATGGCGGCGGCTTCCAAAGTCAAAAATCGGGTTATCTTAATCGTTCAGGCGAATTCGCTGCAAATAAATCACTGCGACCTTTCGTCCTGCATTAAGCACTACGCAAAAACTGATTTTACTCAGTTGAGTCAGCTATTGCATGGGCTTTAGAAGGTCCTGCGGCTCCCCACGTTCAAATTCTGTGAATGCGAGGCGTTTAAATGCAAACTGGAGCCGTTTTAAAAACAATACAGATAACGTGTAGTTAGTCACTTACCGTGTGGACTAGAATCGGATCTTTTTGCCAGGAGTTCATCAACGGCTTTCTTCTTCGATCCACAACGCGACGGTTGAGAATTTCAGCCGCTGTACTCGGGCCTGAATTTCTAGAGTCATTCAATGACGAACGGTTGACATATTCGCGCGCCGAAACGGGCGTATTTTTGAAAACCGCGCCATCGATGCGCTTGATCAGCCGCCTTGCCACTTCATCAGGGTATACCTGGACCAATGCATGCCTTTCCTGTTCGTTTGAGTCTATATCCTGAATCGACAGGATTTCAATGTCTTGAACAGATATTTTGGTTCTGGAACCGACCAAGAAACTATCGTTAAAAGCCGGCTCAATGAAAGCCGCTATCTCATATTTCTTGGTGTTTATGGGTATATTTCTAAAAAATATTATCATAGCCCCCCCTTGCATTACATGATTAGCCCCTGCCTGCCAGTATAGAGCCCCTGCTTTAGATCAGACAATCGATATTTATTGGATATTAATATCTACAATTCCGATATTAAAACTGCACTCCTGGCAATAAGCATGCCTATGACTTACCACATCAAATCATCGGGTATCTCGTATTGCGCATACGGATCGTCGCTTGATTGGACCGCTTGAGCGGAGGCATCGTTCCACACGATCACACAGGCCGGATCGCGCTCGCGGATCTTTCCGGCAATGTCGACCGGCACCACTTCGTAGCGTTTGCGCAGCCTGACGATCGCCAATTTGCCGTTGCTGATCTGATCCCGCATCGCTTTCGGCACGAACAGCTTTTTGACCTTGTTATGATCGGTAAAATGATAGGCCTGGCTGTCGTCAAATTCATCGATCGCGCCCTCGTCGATCGCGATACGGTGGCTTTCGATCAATTGCCGAACTTGCGCGGCGATTTGCTTGCGTTCTTCCTGCTCTTGTTTAAGCCGATTCAGTTCCTTGTCGCGCTCGGCCTTTTCGGCAAGCGCCTGCTGCACCATGCGCTTGCCCTCATCCGAGATCTCCACCTTGTTATGGCGCTGCTGCTGAACCTGTTTATGTTTGTCGGACTTTGCGGTCCTGACCTGCGCGGTGGTCACAAGCCCCGTCTTCAACAATTGTTCCTGCAGCGATAATTTTTTTTGACTCATAAACCTCATCCAAATGACATCATCATACGCCTCATTATAAAGGGTCTCGATTGCTGTCAAAAAGTGATATTTTCCCGGCCGTGCCGGCAGGTTTTGCGATGCGGCCCTTGGCGGGTACAATGGGCTGAACCGAGGCATTGGAGACCGACCATGAGCGACAACAAAAATAACGACGAACAATGGCGCGATAAATTGACGCCCGATCAATTCGCGATCTGCCGGCTGAAAGCCACCGAACCGCCGTTTACCGGCAAATACTACGACTGCAAGACGCCGGGCATCTATCGCTGCGCCTGCTGCGGCAATGCGTTGTTCGATTCCGATACCAAATATGATTCGGGCTCCGGCTGGCCGAGTTTCTGGGATGTGTTATCCGCAGACAGCGTCGCCGAACATGCCGACAGCAGCCACGGCATGCGCCGGGTCGAAGTGACCTGCAAGTCGTGCGGCGCGCATCTCGGCCATGTGTTCACGGATGGCCCGCAGCCGAGCGGGCTGCGTTACTGCATCAATTCCGCCGCGCTGGATTTGCAGGAAAGATCATGACCGCCAGACAACACGCGCAGCATTTGCTGGACTTCATCGACAAGAGCCCGAGCCCCTGGCATGCGGTCGCCTCGATCGAAACCGCAGCCAAGGCATTTCTGTTTAACCGGCTTGACGAAAGCGCCAAATGGGATTTGCATGCGGGCGGGCGCTATTACGTCGCGCGCGACGATTCCTCGATCGTGCTGTTCGTGTTGGGACACAAAGCGACCGCCGAATCCGGCTTCAGCATCGTCGGCGCGCATACCGACTCGCCGGGCCTCCGCATCAAGCCGAATCCCGCGACAGTGAGCGACGGTATCGCCCGGCTCGGCGTCGAGATTTACGGCGGCCCGATTCTTGCGACCTTTACCGACCGCGACCTGAGCCTCGCCGGACGGGTTAGCTATGTCGATGACCGCGAACGCCTCGCGCACAAGCTGGTGCGCTTCGAGCGACCGCTGTTGCGTCTGCCGAATCTTGCGATCCACATGAACCGTGGCGTCAACGAAGACGGCCTGAAGCTGCACAAACAGAACGAATTGCCGCTGCTGCTCGCGCAATTGACCGGCGAGCAACTGCCGCAGCCTTATTTTTTATCCTTGCTGGAACAGGCCGTCGGCATCGGCGCCGCGCAAGTACTGTCCTGGGATCTGGCCGTCTACGACACCCAGAAAGGCGCGCTCTGGGGCGCGAACCAGGAATTCATCGCCGACAGCCAGCTCGACAACCTGGCCTCCTGCCATGCCGGGCTGCAAGCCCTGCTCGACGATAACATCCTAAATCAGGCGGAAAGTACGCTGGTTTGTGCGTTCTTCGACCACGAAGAAATCGGCAGCGAAAGCCACATCGGCGCCGCCGGCAGCTTCTTGACCGATGTGCTGGAACGGATCAGCATCGCGACGTCACCGGACCGCGAGGACCATGCGCGCGCGCTGTCGCAAAGCTTTTTGATCAGCGCGGACATGGCGCATGCCTATCAACCCAACTTCCCTTCGGCCTACGACGCGGATCATAAGGTCTTCGTGAACAAGGGCCCGGTGATCAAGGCCAACGCGAACCGCCGTTACAGCTCCGAAAGCATCTCCACCGCGCGCTTCATCCATTGGTGCGAGGAAGCCGGCGTTCCCTATCAACGCTACTCGCACCGCTGCGACCTGCCCTGCGGCAGCACGATCGGGCCGATCACCTCGGCCAAGCTCGGCATCCGCAGCGTCGACATCGGCTGCCCGATGTGGGCGATGCACAGCCTCCGCGAAAGCGCGGGCGTGTTGGATCACGATTATATGATACGGGTCTTGAAGCGGTTTTTTATGGGTTAAGCCTCCTACTGCACGTACGCCACCGCCGGGCAAAGCCCTGCCCTGCATTCCACTGGATGACGCGTTCGATTTATCGGCCATCGGTTACTGACTGAGTATCGTATTTGAATGATCTTGGGCTGCCTAGTATTGGTTGTTCGATGAAAAAACGGGGTAGCGGGCATAATGGGCATGCCCGACCTAGCTTATACCCCCTACGCGCCTCATTTCCTCATCTTCAACATGCCACGGATTGAGATGCCGCGATTTTCCATGGCCGTAAATAGTCTGCGTCCACCGTCGACTCCATCCCGGAACAGTTTTACGAACGGATAGGTTATCTGTCGGCAAACATTCCACATTAGTCGCGATTTCCTTACTCGACTCTCGCAGGGAAAATCGGAATCGGCAATACCTGTAGCCGGATATTCTGATGGGCCTCGATAAGCTGTTCCGAAGAGATAGTCCCAGAAGCTGAAAAGCACGCCGAAGTTCTTGTCACGATGACGATCCTCTTTTGAGTGATGTAGTCGATGAAATTGCGGCGACACCAGAACATAGTTTAAAACCCCAAAATCGATCTGCACGTTGGCATGGATGAATCTCTGCATGGCCCCTCTTATCACTACCATTGCGGTAAGTATGGGGAGCGCTGGGTCGAACATGAGAAATGGAGCGTAGGTTATGACCCTCCGAAAGAGAACGTCGACCGGGTGACTGCGATCATCGGTAAAAACGTTTATCTGTTCCTGAGAATGATGGACGGCGTGAAATGCCCATAGCACCGAGTTTTTGTGGATCAACACATGACTAAACCAGTTTAGGAAATCACTCATCACCACTGCCAGTAGGACTTGTAAGGACAAAGGCCATGCCGATGTGGTTTGAATTGTCAAAAAGCTCAGATTATCATCGTAGACAGCCTCGAGAATGATGAACGTTGGTCCCAGCAAGAGCGGGTCTAAAAGCGTGCGCACCACGAACCAGATCGCATCCTGCAGGAAGCCAGCGCTCAAGAGCGGCTGCTCTAGCCTGCATGGGACAAGGTATTCGAGCAGCAAGATGAACGGCACTACAAAATAAAGACAATTCTTATACAGAGACCAAACCAACTCACGAATGAAATCAGGCAACTCGTGGTACAAATCCCGTAAATTGATCAAAAAGCGCTGAAACGCCGCAGAAAAAGAATCAGCATCTAGTGTAAAACCCAACTTGGAAATTTTAATGATATCTAACTGGAGATCCAGCAATGAGAGGATCGCAATGAAACCAATTATTAAGAAAACGGTTGGAAAATTAGGATGATCTACCAAGAAGCGACGAAGCCATCGAGGCAAATTTAGAAAGCTATTTAAAGAAGTTGATCGGTGATTTGACATGATTTTTCTTCATTAGCCCATATTTTGCATAAAAAATGGCTATCCTTGCTTAGCTCATTGATAGAAAGACTATTCCGTCAATTATTAAGCAAGCATTTTCCACTCAGATTTTCGAAAATATATACAAAGCTTTGCGAAAGCAGTCGAAGCGGTGGAAAGCTATCCAACATCTCACGCAGAAATGCGTACTTGATCTTCTCCCTCAGGATTTCGGCGCAGTTCAGTTCGGTTAAACATGAAAAAAACCAACCTAATCCTAGCCAATCCCATTAAGCTTCCGCTACGGTCTTTTTGTAGATGGATGCAGAGTTCCCAACAGCCAGCTTATCGGGCTTGCGGGACGCACAAAACCTGAAATCGGCTCAATCTCAGCGGGAGAAACATTAAAATAATCTTACGCCGCGACCAGTCAGATGTCAAACTCGTCTAATCTCGAACCGGAATCGGTGAATTATCGGGCTATTCAGACTCTCAAAACATCACGTATCACGGCCATATGACGTCTTGAGTGAACGAGCGACCCAAGAAGAGGGCCTTTGTTAACAAGCATGTATGCTAGAGTGCCGAAGGGCCATAAATATGCTGCTTGCGCTGAAGCGGATCAGCATCGCTGACGTCACCATACATTGAGAATCATGCGCGCGCTGTCCCAAAGCTTTTTGATCAGAGCCGACATGGCGCATGCCTATCAACCTCACTTCCCCACGGCCTACGACGCGGATCATAAAGTCTTCGTAAACAAAAAGGCTCCGTGATCAAAGCCAACGCGAACCGACGCTACAACTCCGAAAGTATCTCCACCGCGCGCTTCATCCATTGGTGCGAGGAAGCCGGCGTTCCCTATCAACGCTACTCGCACCGCTACGACCTGCCCTGCGGCAGTACGATCGGACCGATCGCCTCGGCGAAGCTCGGCATCCGCAGCGTCGATATCGGCTGCCCGATGTGGGCGATGCACAGCCTCCGCGAAAGCGCTGGCGTGTTGGATCACGATTATATGATCCGGGTATTGAAGCAGTTTTTCAGCGATTACCCCCCTCTGCACTGCACTGCACTGCACTGCACTGCCGCCGGGCAAGACCCTGCCCGGCTTTCCACTCGCTTACACGTTCGGCTTATCGGCCATCGCTTACTGCCCGGGCATCGCTTTTCAATTTTGCGATTCTGAAGCTGAAAGGGACAGCAAACTGGCCCTGATCCGCGATAGACCTTTGGCGGACTGGTGATCCTTATACATAGTTTGCAAACATCAGTAGGCTTTTACTCTCCAAGACAACTCATCTTTAAAGCTAACCACATAAGGATTCGTACGTATTGTGCGCTTACCTCTTATCTTGTAGTTTTAACATGCAAAAGTTACATGTCCATATGTTACTTTCCAGCCCCATACCGAGACAATAGGCACAAGTCGCCTTAGGTAATGGCAACCTTATCTCACCAGGAGAGGATTATGCATAGAGTCAACACGAGTACACAAAAAATGACCGCGGTATGTCTGTTTATCGCAGGAATTTTATTCAGCCTGACGGTTTCCGCGGGCGAGATGGATCCCTCGGGAAAGAAGAAGAGGATCCCTTTGCATAGAGACCCCATCGTCAAGAACGCCGCCCGCATGATCGGCCAGGGCCGGGATATTTTCCGTTTCGATACCTTTGGCGATGAGAAATTCTGGGGCGATACGCTGCAGTTGCATCAAGCCATCCAGGGCGAACGCTTTGGCGGAGTCGGCGCAGGGCTCTCCCCCCAGCAAGCCTTGGGAGTGGGTCTGAAGGTGGACATCGATGCGCTCCCGAAGCAAATCGTCCATCAGCTCAAACGGGGCAAGGTCGACCTGAACGATGTCGCGGTCACCTTGGCCCTCCTGCAGCAAAATGCGGTTGTGGGCGTCAAAGGCAACTTCAATGAGAACGGCGCGTTGAAATCGGTCGGCATTACCTGCGCCCTCTGCCATTCCACGGTGGATGATTCCCTGACGCATAGCGTTGGCCACCGGCTGGACGGCTGGGCGAACCACGACCTCAATGTCGGCGCGATCATCGCCTTCGCGCCCAATCTGCAACCGGTCACCGATTTGCTGAAGCTCGTTAACGGACCGCAGTTAAGCAACGACGACGTGCGCGCGGTATTGAACAGTTGGGGTCCCGGCAAGTTCGACGCGGAACTGCTGTTTGATGGCAAGACAGTCAATCCGCAACAGATAACCAACGGGAATGTTACCGCCACCAATGTGCCGGCGGCAACCCTGCTTCCCGACGCCTTTGACCTTGCCGGCTTCAACCAGCATACCTGGACCGGCGATTGGGGTTCGGTACCTTATTGGAACGCGCTGGTGGCCGTTCTGGAGATGCATGGAGTCGGCAACTTTTTCGATCCCCGGCTGGACGACCCCGTCAAGTTCCCGATCGCCGCCGCGAATAAGTTTGGCCATACATCGGTAAGCCCAGACAAGGATCAGGTCACTTCCAAACTGCCGGCGCTCCATTTCTATCAGTTGGCCCTGCCGGCGCCGAAGCCGAAAGCCGGCGTTGATTTTGATCCGGCAGCGGCCAAGCGGGGAGATGCGTTGTTTAGCGGCAAGGCCAATTGCACCCGCTGCCATGCCGAGCCGCTGTGGACGGAGCCGGGCTGGAACCTGCATACCCCGGAAGAGATGAAGATCGACAGCTTCCAGGCGGATCGGGCGCCGGGCAATACCTACAAGACGATGAACCTAGCCGGACTCTTCGTGCGCGAAAGCGGCTTGTTCATGGACGTAGCGAACAAGGGGCGTTTTTATCACGACGGCCGTTTCACGACATTGATGGACGTGGTCGAGAGTTACACTGCGCGTTTTAACCTGAATCTGAACGACACGGAAAAACAAGACTTGGTCGAATACTTGAAATCGTTGTAAGAAGGATGGGACGACGGTCGCCATCACACAATGGCGACCGTCATCGGTTGACCTATAACCAATCGGCCGAGTACGCCGATGTCTGCCTACGACTGATGAATGTGCATTCGACATGAAAAAGTCGAGGGACATCTGTGCGTAAATGCTGGATTTCGTACTTCAACCGAGTATACGCGCTAAACCGTATCTACCTGGATTCAATGTATTCACGCATTTTATTTGCGGTATTGCGAAGGATCATATTGGCACCGGATTCCATAATAAACCGCGGAGGGAAATGCTCATCTGATTGCATTACCCGGAAATAAACGAGAGATGTGTTTTGATGTCCGCGTTTTGCTTCAAAATAGAAATCACCTTCCATACCCGCAAAGGTGCCCTGAGTCACTACAAAGTGGATCCATCCTGGATCTTTGTCGTGGAATTGAATCAACGAGAGCATTTTCCAACCCAAAATTCCGCCTTCAATCGCCACTTTGGCGGGGGCTTCAATCACTTTGATGTCATCGATAAATGGAATCAGCTTCTCGTAGACTTCATAGCGTGTAAGAATATCTCGTGTAACCGATACAGGCGCATTGATTGTAAATGCAGCGCCTGCTTGGTATGTTTCTAAAAAAGGTGGATTTGGAGTTTTGCCCAGTTTTGTGGTGACATAGGTCTCATCATCTTCGATAAGAGCCTCATAGTCTTGTGAGCTCAGAAGCGACTGGATTCTTGAAGCTTGCAAGGATGCGCTTGCCGCAATTCCCATGCAGTTGTATCCCATCGCCACAATTACAATCACCCAGCATTTTCGCATAGACATAAAACCGACTATCGATTAGAAGAGCTGTTAGCCCCCGGTTTTGCAGGCTTTAAGAAAGGGGGCATCGACGACCCAGAAGATTGATATTTCAGCCATCTATCATGACTTGAAAGAGCACCTCCCTACGGTTTGTGGAATAATGCAACAAGCTTCATCTTGGCCACTTGTTACTTGCTATAGAGACATCTTGGGTCCAGCAAGCGAATTTGATTCCGCTTTAAATCCAGGGTATTCAGTCAGCAACTCCAGTATTACCGTTTCACAAGCCCCGCAGCCTGCACTAGCCCCGGTAATTCTCGAAATTCTTTCCAGATTGTCGACCCCATTGTCGATAAGTTTGATGATTTGCTGTGTAGTCGTTCCGCTACAGTGACAAATCACGTCGTTTTTTCTGTCCGGATAGTCTGAATGGATCGTGTTCATCGGCATTTTAGGCAAGCGCCTGCATCTGAGCCAACAGCCAATCCGTCCAGGCCGAAAAGTTTTCGCCCTGGGTCGATGACAGCCGGATGATCTGGATATCCGGATTGACCCGCCGCGCGTAATCGATACAGCGCTCGATGTCGAAATCGACATACGGCAATAAATCGGTCTTGTTGATCAGCATCAGATCGGCGGCATGAAACATGTCCGGGTATTTCAGCGGCTTGTCGTCGCCTTCGGTCACCGACAGCACCACGACCTTGTGCGCCTCGCCCAGGTCGAACGAAGACGGGCAGACCAGATTGCCGACATTTTCGATCGCGAGCAGGCTGTTGTCCTGCACGCCCAGATCCATCACCGCATGGCCGATGCCGTGCGCATCGAGATGGCAGGCGCGGCCGGTATTGATCTGCACCGCCGGCGTGCCGGTGGCGCGGATGCGGTCGGCATCGTGTTCGGTCTGCTGGTCGCCTTCGATCACCGCAATCGGAATCCGATCTTTCAAGGTCTTGATCGTTTCGACCAGCAGGGTCGTTTTGCCGGCGCCGGGGCTGGAAACCAGGTTCAACACAAAAATATTGTGTTCCTTGAAGTACGCCCGGTTTTGCATCGCGTAGGCATTGTTCTTGCCGAGCAATTCCTGCTCGATCCTGACCAGGCGGCCGGCGTCGGGCTCGTCATGGCTATGGTCATGTTGATGGTGGTGGTGACCCTGGCTCAACACGAATCGGTGAGTCTGTTTGGGCTCAGTGGAGCCGCAACCGCATATTCCGCACATAATGATTCCGCAACTAAATGACTATCAAATCTTTAATTTTCATCTCCGCGCCCTGGACGACGTCCACATAAGGGCAGCCGCACTCGGCGCAGGGATCGTATAACGTTTCGATGACCGACTGGCGCCCGCATTGCCGGCACAGCCCAATGCCGCTCGCTTCGGTGATCACCAGTTCGGCGCCTTCGGCCAACGAGCCTTGCATGACCACATCGAAGCCGAAGCGCAGCGCTTCCGGTTCGACGCAGGACAGTTTGCCGATTTCCAGAGTCACCCGCGTGACTTTGGCGAAGTTCTGGCTCTGCGCGTGGCTTTCGAGAATTTCGCGCACGTTTTCGAGCAATGAAAGTTCATGCATGACGACTGCTTCCAAAAAAAATCACCCGTGGGAGCGACGCCCACGTCGCGACAGGAGGCTTTAGTCGCGACGTGGGCGTCGCTCCCACCACTCGCTTATCGATTTTCACGGGGATGGCCGTAACTCTCGGGACGGGATTTGCAATTCCGTCTCTCATCGTTTTTACGATGCCGATACGCCTAAGCATCCATCAAATCCTGCGGACGGGGCAACATGCCCAGTCCGGCGAGAGGGTGCCTGCTATCGGCTTGTTGCCGCCATACCGCAACATCGGTATGACTCAACAGACTCAAGGCAAACCGGCAAGCCTGTTGCAGATTTTTCCCGGCATTTTCGCTCAATTCCTCGCCCAGTTCGAACGACTCGCCCTTGATGCCGAGCAAAAAACACGGAGGCGGCGGCTGTTTTTTGATCGATCGGTAAACCGCCATCACCGCCGCGGGGCTCATCGCATGGGTCGTATAACTGTTATCCTGCGCCGGCTCAAGCTCGGTCAATTTGAAAGGGTCGGCACAACTTACCGAAGCGTCCACAAACAGCACGAGTTCCCGGTTTTCCAAATCCAGCGCGTGCTCGATCTGCAACTGAAAATCGGTCAGCAGCTCGATTTCGCTCAAATCGCAATGCGCCTCGACGTATTCCAGCAGCAACGGCCCCAGTGCGTCATCGCCCCTACTCAAATTGCCGCAGGCTAACAGCAGAACGGGCTTAGACATGCCGGTCGATCGTGCCGTCGTTGTGCTTGACCAGCTTGTCGACCAAATTGCCCTCGGCATCGACCAACTCAAGCTGGAGCGGCATTTTGCCGACCGCATGGGTCGCGCAGGACAGACACGGATCGTAGGCGCGTATCGCGACTTCCAGGTTGTTCAACAACGGCTCGGTGAGTTCGCGGCCGGACAGATACGTCGCCGCCACCTGCCGTACCGACTCGTTCATCGCCATGTTGTTGCTGGTGGTCGAGACGATCAGATTGGCCTTGGTCACGATGTCGTTTTCATCGACCTGATAATGGTGAAACAGCGTGCCGCGCGGGGCTTCGATGACGCCGATGCCTTCGAAGCGTTTTTCGCCCTGGGTGACCAGATCGTGCCCGATGATGTCGGGATCGTGCAGCAATATCTTGATGCTTTCGGCGCAATGCAAAAGTTCGATCAGACGCGCCCAGTGAAACGCCAGGGTGCTGTGCACCATCGCTTCATTGCTGTGCGCCTTGAACTCCAGGCGCGCCGCCTCGGCCATCGGCGTATCGATGAAGTCGCAGTTATTGACCCGTGCCAACGGTCCGACGCGATACCAGCCGTTTTCCTTGCCCAGGGACAACAGATAGGGAAACTTCATGTACGACCAGGAGCGGACTTCTTCGTGAATCGCCTCGTTATAACGGCAATAGTCGAAATGATCCAGAAGCGTTTCGCCTTGATCGTTTTTCGCGCGAATGCCGCCGTGGTACAGCTCCAGCGCGCCGTTCGGCTGGATCAGACCCAGATAATTGCTGCGTATCGTCGCGAACTCGTCGTAAAAAGGCAAGCTGGAGCAATGCACCTTTTTGATCAGCGCGACCGAATCCGCCGCCCATCGAATCATCTGATCGACATCTTCCAGTAAAGTGTCGCGCTCGGCCTTGGTCAGCGACTTGTTCATGCCGCCGGCGATCGCGCCGGTGCCGTGAATGCGCTTGCCCGACACCATCCGGATCACTTCCTGTCCGTACTTGCGCAGCTTGACGCCTTGCAGGCCGATGTCGGGATAGGCGTTCAATACCGCGATGATGCTGCGTTTGCCGATGTCGCTTTCGAAACCGAACAGCAAGTCCGGGCTGGATAGATGAAAGAAATGCAGCGCATGCGACTGCAAGACCTGGCCGAAATGCAAGAGGTGTCTTAATTTGGTCGCGCTCGGCGTCAGATTTTCAGGATCGACGCCGACCAGTTGGTCGATCGCCTTGGCGGCGGCCAGATGGTGGCTGACCGGGCAGATGCCGCATAAACGCTGCACCAGTACCGGCAATTCCCAGTAGGGCCGTCCCTGAATGAAGCGCTCGAAACCGCGGAATTCGACGATATGCAGCCTCGCCTGCTTGACCTTGTTGTTTTCGTCCAGCAACAACGTGATCTTGCCGTGGCCTTCGACACGCGAGACCGGATCGACCACCACGCGCTTCAGATTTTCGCTGTTCTCGGCGGTTTCTAAATGTTCGTACATAGACTTCTCTAAAATTTAACCAGAACAACAGGTATGGCCCGATTGTTTCGGCGGGCAAACAACCGTTCCGTATGAACAAAAGACGCAGCAATCGCCCTGCTTAGGTTTAAATAAAGCCTGGCAATTCGTACATTGGTAAAAATAAATACAGGAATCGGTCGGCATGATTTCCTGTTTTTCAAATCCGCACTCGGGACACGTCAGCACCGATGTCAAAACAGGTTTCGTCTCTGATCGCTTAATCATAATGCACCAGTTCATAAGACAACGACGGCTCGCGCCCTTCCAGCAAATCGGTCAGAAATTTCCAGAACACATCCGCCGACGGCGGGCAGCCGGGCAGGAAATAATCGATCTTGACCACTTCATGCACCGGCCGCACCTTGTCCAGCAATAACGGCAACTCGGGATCGTTCGGAATCTGCGGATTCTCGACGCCGATGCCGTCCAGATAGGCTTCCTTCAGGCATTCTTCCAGCGGGATGAAGTTGCGCAAGGCCGGCAAGCCGCCGTTGATCGCGCAGGCGCCGACCGCGACCAGGATTTTGCAATTCTTGCGGAACTCTCGCAGCACATGCACGTTTTCGGAGTTGCAGACGCCGCCTTCGATCAGGCCGATGTCGCAATTCGTGCAGTGTTCGATATCGGTGATCGGCGAGCGGTCGAATTCGACGACTTCGGCCAATTGCAGCATGCGCTCGTCGATGTCGAGGAACGACATATGGCAGCCGAAGCAGCCCGCCAGCGAGGTGGTAGCGACGCGGATTTTTCTATTAGCCATGTTCGCCTCTCTCCTCTTCCAGACTGACTGCATCGATCTCTCTATGGTCATACACCCGCTCGCCGATCGGCACCGTGTAGCCGGTGCGTTTGATCAGAATCGCTCCGGTCGGACAGATATTGGCGGCCTGGTCGGTCGCTTCGAGATCGGTGTCTTTCAACAGGCCGCTTTCGGCGTTCACGATCAGATGTTTGTTGATGCCCCGGCCGCTGATCGCGAACACGTCCTTGCCGTCCTTTTCCCGGCTGGCGCGCACGCACAGCGTGCAGAAGATGCAGCGGTTGTGATCGATCAATACGTCCGGGTGCGAGGCGTCCATGTTCCGCTTCGCGTAAAAATGCGGAAAATGATTGTCGAGCATGTTCAAATGATAGGCGACCGCCTGCAACTGGCAGTTGCCGGTTTTTTCGCAGCCGGGGCACAGATGATTGCCTTCGACGAACAGCATTTGGGTGATCCGCCGCCGGTCGGCGTTCAACTCCTCGCTAAGGTTCTGGATATCCTGGCTTTCCGCGGCCGGAAAGGTGCAGGCCGAGCAGATCCTTCCGTTGACCCTGACATTGCACAGCTTGCAACTACCGTGCGGCGTATAGCCCGGATGATGGCAAAGATGCGGAATGTAGACGCCCGCCGCGGTCGCGGCCTCCATGATGGTCTGCCCATCAATGAAAGGAATGGCCTTGCCGTCGATCGTGATCGTTTTACTCATGTTCTGCCGCCGTTTGTTGCAAATGCGCCGCCGCATCGTTCCGGTTCGCCATGCGCCGAGCGGTTTCCAGCGCGCCGTCAAGATCGAATCCCGGTTCGAAACTGATTTTCTTCAAGCGGCTTTGATAGAGCTCGGGATAACGTTCCAATGTCGTCAACACCGGGTTCGCGGCCGTTTGCCCGAGGCCGCAATGGCTGTTCGTCTTGATCAGGCGGCAAATTTCTTCCAGCGCCACCACATCACCGGCCGAGCCGTGGCCGCCTGTGATCTTGTCGAGTTGCTTCTGCAACAGCGACGTGCCGACCCTACAGGGCGTACAGAAACCGCAGCTTTCATGCGCGAAGAAATGGGTGAAATTATGCGCGATAGCCAGAATGTCGCGGCTATGGTTAAAGACGATGAACGAGCCGCCGGTAGCCAGATCCTCGAACGCCAGCTTGCGGTCGAATTCCTGGTCGGAAATGAAGGTTCCGGAAGGTCCGCCGACCTGCACGCCGAGCACATCGCTCGCGCCGCAGTCGTCCAGAATGGTACGGACCGTCGTGCCGAACGGGTATTCGTAAATGCCGGGTCTGGCGCAATCGCCGCTGATGCTCAGAATCTTGCTGCCTTGCGATTTTTCGGTGCCGCTTGCGGCAAACCAGTCGCCGCCATGGACCGCAATCGCGGACGCCGCAAAGAAGGTTTCGACATTATTCACGACCGTGGGCCTTCCAAGATAGCCGCTGGTGACCGGATACGGCGGGCGATTGCGCGGAATGCCGCTTTTGCCTTCCAGCGATTCGATCAGGGCGGATTCCTCACCGCAAATATAGGCACCCGCGCCGAGGCGGATTTCGATATCGAAATCGACTGCCCCGCCCAAAATTCCCGTTCCGAGCAGTCCGGCCGCACGGCGCTGCGTCAGAATCGCTTGCAGTTTGTCGTGAAGGTGCAGATATTCGCCGCGCAAATACAGAAAACCCTGTTTCGCGCCGATGATCGCGGCGCACAGGGTCATGCCTTCGAACACCTGATCCGCGAACGAATTCAGCAGCACCCGGTCCTTGAAGGTGCCGGGCTCGCCCTCGTCCGCATTGCACACCACATAGCGTTCGGTTTGCTGTTCTTCGGCGCAGAAGCGCCATTTCATCGCGGTCTTGAAGCCGGCGCCGCCCCTGCCCCGTAAGCCCGACTTGTCGATTTCTGTCAGGGTTTCCTTGAAGCCTCTGGCGATCGCCGCCTTCAATGCTTCGCCTGGCGCAATCGGGCTGTCCAGCAATAAGCCCGGCCTGCGGATATTATCGTCAACCTGAAAAAACTCGGCCGGCCATTCCTCCAGAGGAATGGCCCCGTTGATCAGTTCGGCGATCTGGTCGATCCGGCTCCGGTCGAGACGGGTCAAGGCGTAACCGTTGACCAGCCCTGCCGGCCCCTGGTCGCACATGCCGGTGCAAGAGGTGTTGTCCAGACTCACCACGCCATCGTCTCGGACTGCGCCGACCGCAACGCCCAGTTTACCCGCCAGATAAGCCATCAACTCCTGCTTGCCCAGCATATGGTCGGTGATCGAATCGCTGATCAGCAGTTCATAACGGCCCTTGGGATCAGTCGAGAAAAAACTGTAGAATTCGGTGGCGTCGATGATTCGGGTTCGCGGTATGCGCAAGGCTTCGGCCAGCAGTTCGACCGCATCGCCCGGAATATGATGGTAGCGGGCCTGAACCGCTCTTAACATTTCCAGCAAGTGCGTCGGCCGAAAATCGTGTTTTGCCGCAAGACTCTGAATGAACTGTCGCATGGGAACCGCCTGGCTTAGTCTGATTTTAAAACGGCTATTTATTTTTTATTCAAGATCGCGGTTAAATAGTATTAATATCCGGTTATTAGTTCAACAGGTTTCAAAATTATTACCGAGCATCTCGTCATTACGATTACAGGCTATGTCCAGGGCGTGGGCATGCGGCCGTTTATCGCCCGCCTTGCGGGGCTGTGCAGGCAGAACGGCTGGGTCGCCAATACCGCCGAGGGGCTGACGATTGCGATCGAAGGCGAGCCCGGCTTGCAGCAACAGTTTCTTGAGAGCCTGCACAGCCAGTTGCCACCGTTGGCACGCATCGTCTCACTGACGGTCAACAGGCAGCCTGCGGCCCATTACCCCGATTTTCAGATCAAAGCAAGCCGCGACAAAGGCGGCACATCGGCCTACGTATTGCCCGACATCGCGGCCTGCGCGGAGTGCATCAACGATTTATTCAACCCCGACAGCCGCTTTTACCGCTATCCGTTCACCAGCTGCACGAACTGCGGCCCGCGTTACAGCATCATGCGGAGCCTGCCTTACGACCGGGAGCGCACGACGATGGCCGGCTTCGCCCTATGCGCGGACTGCGAACGCGATTATCGCTCTGCCGACAACCGGCGCTTCCACGCGCAAACGCTCGCCTGCCCAACCTGCGGGCCTGCCTTGAGCCTGCTCGACCCGGCCGGCAAGCGCCTGGCCGAACGAGATGGCGCCTTGCTCGCCGCAAGCGATTACTTACGTGAAGGAAAGATTGTCGCGGTCAAGGGCATCGGCGGCTTTCAGCTCTGGGTCGATGCGGCCAATCAGGCCGCGATCGAACGCCTGCGGCAGAGAAAGCACCGCCCGCAAAAACCGTTTGCGCTGATGGTGGCCAATTTGGCGGCGGCAAAGCAATTAGGCATTATCAATGCAATAGAACTACAAACCCTGACCTCGCCGGCCGCGCCGATCGTGCTGCTGAGAAGACGGGAAAGCGCGCCGGTTGCCGATGCGGTCGCGCCCGGCACCGACCTGCTCGGTGTGATACTGGCCTATGCGCCCTTGCATCATTTGCTGCTGCGTGAATTCGGCTCTGCGGTCGTCGCGACCAGCGGCAACCGCCAGAACGAGCCGGTCTGCATCGACAACGACCAGGCCCTGGATCGGCTGGCGGACATCGCCGATGTTTTTCTGACGCACGACCGTCCTATCCTGCGCCCGCTGGACGACTCGATCGTCCGGCTGATCGGCGGTCAAATGACCGTATTGCGCCGCGCCCGAGGTTACGCTCCCCTGCCCGCGCTATTGAAAACGGCGCTGCCCGATGCGCTGGCGGTCGGCGGCCATCTTAAAAATACGATCGCCGTCTGCCATGACCGGCAAATGATTCTGAGCCCGCATATCGGCGATCTCGATTGCGCGGCCTCGCGGCGGCAATTCGAGGCCGCGTTGACCGACCTTCGGCAGTTTTACCGGCTCAAGCCGCAAAGATGGATGCGCGACCTGCACGACGGCTACGGCAGCAGCCAGTTTGCGATGCGGGAATGGCAGACGGCAAGCGAAAAAGTGCAGCATCATTACGCGCACATCCTGGCCTGCATGGCCGAGCACGGACTGGAGCCGCCGTTGCTCGGCGTGGCCTGGGACGGCAACGGCCTCGGCGACGACGGCACCTTGTGGGGCGGCGAGTTCCTGAGAATTCACGACCACGGCTTCGAGCGTTATGCGCATCTGCGGCCGTTTTCGCTGCCCGGCGGCGGCAAGGCGATCGAGGAACCGAGGCGCGCCGCGCTGGGCCTGCTGCACGAGATATACGGGGAGCGCGTATTCGACCTGAACTTCCTGCCTTTTACCGAATCGGAATTGCAGTTGCTAAGCCCCGTATTGGCGAAACAAATCAACTGTCCGCGCACCACCAGCGCGGGCCGCCTGTTCGATGCGGTCGCGAGCCTCTTGGGGCTTTGCCACCTTAACCAATATGAGGGACAGGCGGCGATGGCGCTGGAAAATTGCGCGGCGAGAAGCGAATCTGACGCCGCTTATCCCTTTCGGATCATCGACAACGAGCCTCGGGTGATCGACTGGCAAGGCGCGATCGAAGCTCTTTTAGCCGACATGCCGAACCGTGATGCTGAATTGATCGCGAAAAAATTCCATAATACGCTGGCGGAGATGATCCTGGCTATCGCGAGTCGCGCCGGCGAACAGACCATCGTCTTGAGCGGCGGCTGTTTCCAGAATGCCTGTCTGGTGGAAGCCGCCGTCGAACGATTATTAGCCACCGGCTTCCAGGTGTTCCGGCATCAAAACATACCCCCAAACGATGGCGGCCTGGCGCTCGGGCAGCTGTATGCGACAAAATACATCGGATAACTCTATGTGCCTAGCCGTTCCCGGACGCATCATCAGTCTTTCAAACTCAACCGATCCCTTGGCGCGTACCGGCCGGATCGATTTTTCCGGCGTTAGCCGGGAGATCAGCCTCGCCTATGTGCCGGAAGCGAAGGTCGACGATTACGTGATCGTGCATGCAGGCTTCGCGCTCTCGGTGCTGGACGAAGAGGAAGCCCGGGCCAGCCTTCAGGCTTTTCGGGAGCTGGACGCGGCGAGCGAAGACGTATGAAATATCTGCAAGAATACCGCGACCCCGTCACCGCCAAGAAACTGGTCGCGGCGATCAAGGCGGCCGCCACCCGGCCCTGGAAGATCATGGAAGTCTGCGGCGGCCAGACCCATAGCGCGCTGAAGTACGGCATCGACCAGCTGCTGGACGGCGCGATCGAACTGATCCACGGCCCCGGCTGCCCGGTCTGCGTCACGCCGATCGAATACATCGACAAGGCGCTGGCGATTGCCCAAGTGCCGGGGGTGATATTCTGCTCGTTCGGCGACATGCTGCGCGTCCCCGGTTCAGCCAGCGATCTGCTGGGTCTGAAGGCGCAAGGGGCCGATATACGGATCGTCTACTCGCCGCTCGATGCGCTGACCCTGGCGCAGCAAAACCCGGACCGGCAGGTGGTGTTTTTCGGCGTGGGCTTTGAAACCACCGCCCCGGCCACCGCGTTGGCGGCCTATCAGGCGAGACAACTGAACCTCGAAAACTTCACGCTGCTGGTCTGCCACGTGCGCGTGCCGCCGGTGATCGAAGCGCTGCTGAACTCGCCCAGCAACAAGGTACAGGGCTTTCTCGGCGCCGGGCACGTGTGTTCGATCATGGGCTACCACGAATATCTGCCCCTTTCTCTGCGCTACCGGATACCCATCGTAATCACCGGTTTCGAGCCGGTCGATCTGCTGCAAGGGCTGTATATGACCGTCCAACAACTCGAAGAAGGCCGCTTTGAAGTCGAAAACGAATACAGCCGGGTCGTGAAAGAGCAAGGCAACCTGCCGGCCCAAGCCTTGCTGAACAAGGTATTCGATACGGTCGACAGAAGCTGGCGCGGGCTCGGCCCGATTGCCGGCAGCGGCCTGGCGTTAAACGCCGACCACGACGACTGGAACGCCGAACAGAGGTTTCCGGTGGCGGGCATCGCTACCCAGGAATCGCCACTCTGCCGTAGCGGAGACGTATTGCAAGGCCTGATCAAGCCGACCCAATGCCCCGAGTTCGGCGTCCGCTGCACGCCCGACAAGCCTCTGGGGGCGACCATGGTTTCGTCCGAAGGCGCCTGCGCCGCCTATTTCCATTACCGCATCCATCCTCATGTCTGACCTGGAACTCAACTGCCCTCTGCTACTGCAATACGACCGGATCGTGATGGCGCACGGCGGTGGCGGCCGCCTGATGCAGCAACTGCTGGACAACCTGATCCAGCCGGCTTTCAGCAATCCGCTGCTGAACCAGAAACACGACAGCGCGGTATTCGACATCAACGGTGTGAGGCTCGCCTTCACGACCGATTCCTATGTCGTGAAGCCTTTGTTTTTTCCCGGCGGCGACATCGGCAAGCTGGCCGTGTGCGGCACCTTGAACGACCTGGCGATGAGCGGCGCGAAGCCTTTGTATTTGACCTGCGCGCTGATCATTGAAGAAGGCTTCCCGATGACAGACCTCCAGCGTATCTTGCAATCGATGCAGCGCACGGCCAAAGAGGCGGGCGTGCTGATCGTGACCGGCGACACCAAAGTGGTCGACAAGGGCAAAGGCGACGGCGTCTTCATCAATACCGCGGGCATCGGCCTGATCGATGCCGGAGTCGAGAGCAATCCCCGTCATATCCAGGCGGGCGACAGCATCATCCTGAACAGCGACCTGGGCCGGCACGGCATCGCGGTGATGCTGGAACGCGAGGGATTGAATTTTGCGCACGAAATCGAGAGCGATTGCGCCGATCTTTCAGGACTCGTCGAAGACTTGCTCGCGTCCGGGATCGAAATCCATTGCATGCGCGATTTGACCCGAGGCGGCCTGGCGGCCGCGTTGATAGAACTGGCCGCGACGGCGCGGCAACACATCGAAATCAGGGAAGCTATGCTACCGGTTAACAGTAACGTCAAAAGCGCCTGCGAGATACTGGGTTTCGACCCGGTCTATATCGCCAATGAAGGCGCGTTTATTGCATTCGTTCCCGAAGAACAGACCGAACAGACCTTGTCCGTTTTGCGGCGGCACCCGCTCGGCCGGCAGGCTAGCCGGATAGGCCAGGTTAAGGCGGCGCATCCCCGCGGCACGGTCACGCTCGAAAACGTCATGGGCGTCAGCCGGGTTCTGGATTTATTCAGCGGCGAGCAGCTGCCCCGGATTTGTTAATCACAGCGAAATCAATTGAGATCAATAATTTGCTGATCAATGGAGGCAAATCAGTCGAGTATGGCCCATAGATTTTTTTCGATTTTAAGCATTCAATAAATTAACTAAATATATTATTGATAGTTTAAAACCCAGAAATGATTATCATGAACACCCTGGAAAACCCAAAAGCCTCTATCGCACAAGCTCAACAGCCATTTTTTTTGCCTGCCAAATTCTGTTTTCCCAAGGCATTGCCGCGGCTTCCTATACGGGCTCTGATTCCTTTGACGGCAGCGAGCAGACCATGCTCTCTCGTTTTTCCAGACGATTAGACCACCACCCCACCACGGAGTGCGAGACAGTACGCCCCGACATACTCCACCCGTACAAAACATACACTTTCAAAACCGATGATTCCGGGGAACTGACGGCAAGCTTTGACCCAGCAGACGACTGTAACAAAAGTCTCTATGTCACTTTTCATAAGGGCAGATTTGATCCGGCGAACCTCTGCGCCAACTTTATCTGGACACATGGATTCAACGAGAAATTTACCGGCGAAACTTTCGACGTCCCCCCTTCCAGTGAAATGACCATGGTCGTCAATAGAATAGTTACTGCACCCTATGTGTCCTGCAGGCCGTTTACCTGGACATTGGATGAAGTCAATGCGCCACCAACCACTGGATTATGGATCAGCAAACTGTCCATCAAAGACAATGAGGGTTCGGAAGACTCATGGCAGGCAACGTTTATTTATAATGCCGACCGCAGTGCAGGCGATATCTTTAACCCGCAAACTCAAAACTTCAAGGTTGCCGTAGGCGGCAGCAACATTAGCATAGCGGCCGGTAAACTGATCGGCGATGCCAGGGGCTTTAGCTACAAAAGCCCAAAAAAGGAAACCCCGGTCGTCAGCATTAAGGGCAACCCGTCAAAACAAACCCTGAATATCAAGGTCAGCAAAACGGACGTTGGCAACATGGGATCGGGCATAGCGACGTCTGTGAAGTTGGGCGAAGTTCTCAACCAATTTACGGCGCCCTTGACAAACGACAAATATAAATCCGTAGCCAATCCTTTGAGCGACAGCTTTGTTGTTGTCAGCGGCAAAATACGCAATAAGGAGGGGGAAAACGACACGCTCACGGCCAGTTTTAAACTGGCTTCCCCAAGCCTGATAAGTACATTGGAAAGTTGCAATGGCGATTGCAAGCCGATTGTTAAGCTCAAGTTATACCGTAATGCTGAGACAGCCCCGTTTGTTGATGAAGACTTAACAGACTTGCTGAGCGTCAGCGAAAAAACGCAAAAAAATAACAAAAGCTATCCCATTAAAAAAAATCCGGCAAAAAACAAGTTGACGGCTTTCCGCTACACCAGCAGCAATGGCTCGCTGAGCTTAGGACTTAATGCATTGGCGCTGCCATTTGCTTTAATAGAAGAAAAACTGGGTGTAGAGCTTACGATCGGGGAAAACACATACAAAACTTTTGTCACGTTATTTGCCAAGGATGATAAATTTTCAAGCTACAGCACCACCTTCTGAAACTAAAAAAATCATGGCGAATGGAGCATTGGCGACTGCAATTGTGGGGAAATTTGCCCTGATCCAACCTCGGCTCGGTATAAGAAAACGTTTAAAACCGGGAGGTTGAGTCCTTTTGATAATTAATTTCCTCATTCTTGGACCTTTTTTAGCCATGCGCTTTCCAATGGTCATCCTTTACCTCAAACCATTGGGAGGCAGCCATGAACATTTTCAATGATGCGATCGAAACGCACATTCAATGGAACATACGGCTAAAACGCCACATAGAAGAAGGAATCATCCAGGACCTAAAAAAGGTGGCGGATTGCCATGTTTGTGACCTCGGACACTGGATTTATGGCGATGGCGTTCAATATAACTATTTGCCCTCCTTTGAATCGATGTGTACCGTACATGAACACTTCCACCGCATTGCGGCTGAAGTGGTTTACCACAGCAACGCCAATAACAAAGAGAAAGCCAGATCATTACTGGCAGCCGATGGGGTCTTTGCTCAGAGTTCTTCCAAACTGATTAAGGCACTGATGAGCTGCAGCAAAGATCTTTGCGATTCTGTAGTCAATGGAATAAGAAACAGGCGTAAAGTCAAGGACATATTACAAGCCAAGGAAAACAACACGATATTCTCAATTGAAGATCACTCGCCTGTTTTAAATGCAATAAAGATCATGGCTGATCATAACATCGGAGCGGTAGCCGTCACCAATATGGGCTTTTTTCTCGGTATTTTTACTGAACGGGGTTATTTGCAGCATCTTATGTATAGAGGCGCACCCGGCCTGGAAGCCCCTGTTTCCGAGATGCTTGATATCAATACCCTATGTGTCGATCCGGATGATTCTGTGGAGCAGTGCATGATATTGATGACTTCCACGCATACGCGCCATTTACCTGTTCTGGAGAATGGCAAATTGATTGGCATGATCAGCATCGGAGATGTCATAAAACAAGTTGTGTCGGAGGACAGTAGTACCATCTCTCAGCTAACTGATTATGTCCATAATCGTTATGGCGTTCAGTAGCGGAGCACAATAGCTTCCGAACAATTTTTTTGCTCCGTTTTATCGTCCTTTGGGACATTCAAAAATAGAAGATCTTTCACTTAACCGGCTGTTCATTTTTTCGGGCCACATTTCTGAAAGTACATCCCTGTACTCCGGATGAAACGGTTTCCCAGGTCAGTGACGCTTACACTCGCCAATCATTGACTGCCCCCCAGCATTGATAAACGCCTTCCGCGCTTCGACGCCGGTATCGGGAAATTCGGTAAACAGGCCATCGACGCCCAGGTCATAGTAATAAGTCATCTCCTCGCGAGGATCAAAAAAGCCGTAGCCGCCGGCATCATTGCGGAAGGTCCAGGTATGCACCTGCAAGCCCTTTGCGTGCGCTTTTTCCAAAACGCCGGTGCTGCCATCGACGCGGCGGTCGTTGATCGTGATCTGCCCGTCGCCATTGCGATCGACTTGATCATCGACGGTTTTGACCAGATAAGGCTTCCAGGGGCCGACTGCATCGGCATAGGTTTTGACAAAATCCAGCCCGGCATCGGTCAACAGGTCCGCAAAGGTGCGCGGATCGCCGGAAACGACGAAGTCATATGGCTGGCGATAAGGCACGACCAAAGATATTGAGCCATCGGCGTTCACGTCATCGGCATCGATCAACTGCACCAAATTGATTTGGGTTCTACGGCTCAGATATTGCAGGTTGCCGACTTCGAAAGACTGGATGAATACCGGCGCGCAAGCGCTGTTTCCGTATGCCTTATGCAGCTTGTTCAGTAACTTTATCTCGAAGAAATGCTTGCCGAACAGTTTATGTTTCTTTCGATTCGTCACCGTCGCATGATAGGTCGAATGCTTGATCTCGGGATAGATGCCGATCGTACGACCGGTTTCCGCGCTCTTTTGCTTGGCCAGCGCAATCACTTGATCCAGCGTGGGTATCTCGTATAAGCCATTGTATTGCTGATCGCGGTTCGCCCGCGCTTGCACAGCGCGGAGGGTTTTAATTTCCGCCAGTGTAAAATCGGTCGCGAACCAGTCGTTGTACTCGACGCCGTCAACCATCCGCTGGGTCTTGCGGTCGGCAAATTCCGGGTGGCTGGCGACATCGGTGGTTGCCCCGATCATCGGCTCATGCCGGGCGATCATCTTGCCGTCCTTGGTCAACACCAAATCCGGTTCGATAAAATCGGCGCCCTGGTCGATAGCCAAGGCATAGCCTTCCAGCGTATGTTCGGGACGATAGCCCGACGCGCCGCGATGGCTGATCACGAGGGGCCTGACGACCGGCGCCAAGGTTTCAACCGGCTTGGCTTGGACTCTGTTCTGACAACCTAGTACGACCACTGCCGCGACCGCCAGCCAGGCATGTTTGCTGAGTTCGTTTAACATAAATCGTATCCTTTAAAATCTGATGAAGGGGTACAAACGATAGAGCCAGCGTTGGCCTGAAAGTGCCCGAACTTGCCCGGCCGCTTGCAATCAATTAGTGGCTTCTGAGCTTGAGAAAGCGCAAATTATAGGTAGCGTTAGGTGACAGGATGATTACGGCATGATGCGCTACATACGTGGGCTAGCAGACAGACGGCTCAGGTCCGCTTTGATTATGATTTAAGCTGATTGACCCTCAATATTACGTTTGAACAACAGCTCATTTTGATTTTCCACGCTATCCGCCCGGAGATTCCCGCCGCTCAGCTTTAGGAGTCAGCGCATGCTTTTTGAACACACCCACAAAGCCATCATCGTAATCTTAGCTTCCGGCACCCTGACGACCATATTGCCGAATGTGCCGCCGATAGCTACCTCGGTGGCAATGCCTGCCGTTCAACTGCCGAATGCTGAATTGCAGGATCAGCACGGCGCTTTGGTCCGCTTTGCCCGCGATATCGTAGGTGACCGGATCATCGCAATCAGCTTCATTTATACCGATTGCAATACAACATGCCCGGTCGTCTTGTCCATTTTCTCCAAACTGCAAAGCCGGTTGGGAGAAAAACAGGCCCAGAACGTGCGCATGGTATCGCTGAGTATCAACCCGGCAATGGATACGCCTGCACGGCTGAAAACCTATGCGGAGCTTTTTGCTGCCAAACCCGAATGGATCTGGCTGACCGGCAAGAAAGCCCAAGTCGATGCTTTATTGAAAGCGCTGGGGGTCTACACTACCGATCACACCAACCATGCGTCGGCCATTCTTGTCGGCGACCCGATCCGCGGAGAATGGCGGCGCTTTAACAATTTCTCCAATCCAGAGGCTATTGCCGAAAAAATCGATGAACTGCTCGTCGCTCGCGAAGAAAGCCCCAGACAAAGGATAAGTGCTTCACATGAAATTCGTTAGCAATCGGGCATGAAGTAAATTTTCAGGACATACTCACCAAGGTCTTGTCCCGATGAAAAAGGCACTTGCGCCACATCCACCAGATGGAAATACCTGAAGAGAGCAATATCATCGCCTTATCAAGCAAGTTGTAATTAAAAAGCTTTAATTTCCAGCGCCTCTTTTTCCGGCCACAGTGATAGCGTTGCCGACATGCTTAGCCGAATCCGAATCGGCCATATAAGTAATCAGGGCATCTACATCGGCGTCGCTGAGTCTCAGATTCGGCATCGGAAGCCTGTTATAACGCTCAAACAATTGCGTCGCGATGGGATCTTTTTCCGCCAGCATCTGATCCGGAGTCTTCAGCCAGCGTGCTAGCCAGACACGATCCCGCATCTTGGTCACGCCGGCCAGCCCTGGCCCCAACCCCTCTTCTGTGCCCAGGCTATGACAGCCATCACAACGCGAACGATAGAGATCCTCGCCTAGGCTCATGTTGGGGAGGCGTGGCGCTTCGGCATAACTCGTTGGATTCGACTTAGCTACGGGCATGCGCTGTAGCGAATACCCGAGCAATCGAGCCAAAACCTTCGGCTCGTCGAAGGGCGAGCGTTTGATCCATTTCCCGGTGGCCTCATTGCCGACGATGAGGCTGATGTTGTGATTCTTCGCTTTTTCGTCCGGGCGCTCTTCACTGTATAGCCCCAGTTTTTTGCGCAGAAGCGTGATATCCGCCTTATTCCCGGTTAAGAATGTCCAGCCGGGTCCCACCCTGAACCTCCCGGAATATTCCTTGAGCACCGCCGGCGTATCGTGCTCGGGATCTATGGTGATCGAATAAAAGAAGACATCGCGGCCCACACGCTCACCCAGCGCCTTTTGGACCTGGCGCATGCTGGCCGTTTCTGCAGGACAAGCATCCGGGCAATGCGTAAAAATGAAATTGATCGCCACCACTTTATCCTTGATCAGGTCATCATAGAAGCGGACTGTTTTGCCGTCCTGCGTCACCAGGGAAATATTCGGAAAATAGTCCCCGCCCCACCGCGAACTCGCAGGAGCGGCCACAACCGGGCCGCTCCCGAGAATCGAAGCGATGCAGGCGAATAAAAGGAGAATGGCCGTCCTCCTCAAATATTCAACGGCATGCTGCATTTTCATCGCCTCCTCCTGTCAGGCCTCAGGGCAATAATTGGCAGTCAGCAAGAGGGCTGTCGCATCCGTCCTTATAGGTCGGCAAAACATTTGAACTTTCATAAGAAACGCCTTCCCATCCCGAAACCGGCGTAGGCAGCACTATAGGGTTAAGTTGATCTTGAATATCCCAGCGCATGAGCATGGCTTTATCTTCGTGCTGCGTGTTATGGCAGTGCTCCATGTAAGTCCCGGCGAATTCCCTGAAGCGTATAGCCATCTCGACACTGTCTGTCGCATCCGTTAGAGGACCGATACGATAGACGTCCTTGCGCGCCCATTTTTCCCATATCGGCGGCACCTTACCGCCGCGCTTCAGAATTTGTCCTTCTTCGAAATGAACATGCACCGGATGACTCCAACCACTGCCACCATTCACGATATGCCAGATCTCGGCGGCCCCCCCGGTCGGGGCGGCCGATAGCCGATGCGGATCCATGTTGAGACCTTGTCCTCCATCGGTCTTGATGGTCCAGGGCTGTGTGTCTGTACCGTTGCTTCGCCCAAACTCGAATTTCCTATGTATCGCGTTCTGGAGTTCATCCGCAGTAAAAGTGGGCAATGGGATCATCTGCAAGCCACCTTCGACATAATCGGCCGGATTCATGCTGTAGTCCGGGCAGCTGACGGGACGCCCTTTCTGCACGCATGAGTGCACGCGGAATTCGAGGAACTTGCCTACGCCCGGATCGCCATTGATGCCGTCGGCCTGGTATACCCCGCTCACGACATCCTCGAAGGGTATCGCCTGTTTCGGACCTCTGCCGTTATCGTGCTCCAGCAGGTTGACGAAGTAGAGCTTGTCTCCATCCTTGAAGTTTTTGAAGTCCACCACGATGTCGTATCGCTCGGCAATTCCTTGTGACGGCAGATCGGCGGACTCGGCATTAGGGAACGGCACCGTATGTTCCATCAGATTGCCATCATTGGCGATCATATGAAACGGCACGCGCTGGCCCTGCGCGTTGACCAGGGCGATCTTGAAGTAACGGGAAACACTGCCGTTCAAGAGGCGGAAGCGGTAACGGCGCGCGCGTACATCGAGATACGGCTTCCACTGCCAATTGACTGTGACCCGATCGCCGAGAAAGCCGTCCGTATTGAAAATATTAAAGAAGAGCTGGCCGTCCTGATCCCACGCTTTGTCGGCAATTATCAGGTTGACGTCGTAGTCGCGATTGCCCCAATCAAGGGCTGTGCCGCTGGGGAGACAAAGGTTTACGTTTTTGCCTGGATTGGCATAGTGACAGCCATAGCCGGGCTTTTTCGCATCGCCCCTCGCTTCTATCGCATTCGTAGCTTCCCGGCCACGATCCACGGCGCTGTAATAGTTCATCATGGCCGCGTTGCCCTTATAAACATTCTGCGCGGTGAAGTCGAGTTTATGGTCATGAAACCAATGCGTGCTCATCGTCTCGCGCCAGTCGCCCGGAATCTTGATAATGCCGCCGTTGCCGTCCGGCATACCGGCTGCAGGAACACTGGCCAAGGCATTGATACTGTCGTGCCCGGCAAGAATCATCGGCCAATTATAGTCATAGAACTCGCCCGGATAGAACCAAGAAGCTGTGTAACCGTCGCTCTCGGCCGGATTGTGACCGTTATGCTCGTGGGTGCTGATCTCCTTGCTTCCAAAACCATGGTTCGCCGTATCATCGATAGGGAGCGCATTGTAATGGCGGAATAATATAGACTCTCCATAGCGCGCCATCAGCAACTTGGGAGGAAAGGTGCCGTCGAAGGTCCAGACGGTATCCGGCCGCTGGACGGGCAGCATTGGGTGGAGTTTGACCTCGATGTTCTTCGCAGTTCCGCTGCTATGGTAGAGTCCTCCGCTACCGAATTCCCCTTTGCTGTAGCCGTGCCTCTGGTACAGATCGCGCAGACCCAGGTTCTTGCGGGCACCAGTCTGTGCACTCTGGAAGTAGACTTTGGGATAGATATATTTCCTATCATTAACTCCCGTCCACCGCTGATGGGCAAACCACACGCCCGGCGGCCGGCCTTCCAAAACGGTTCTCGGGAATGAGCCCGCACATTCCTCAATTTTTGCTTCCCAGGCATTCGGCAATAGCTCATTCGCGGCTTCGGTAGGAAACGGATGAAGAGGCTCTTTAATGAAATTATCGAGGTCCTGGCCATTGGGTAGACTCTGGCAGTCCAAAGGTCCAGGCAGCCTGCTCGTGTTCGAAGGCGGACTCGTCGGCATTGCCCGCAGACCGAACTCTTCGAACATCAGCAGTGGAGCGGTAAAAGCCGTGACGCATTGACCGTTGATACACAATGGGCTGGGTACTGCAGCCGGGGGAATATCGGTAACCCCCGTGGGAATATTGAATGCCGCATGAACCGGCCTGGCAGCAATCATACTGAGGAAGCAGGCCATAATAACTGCTGTGTTCAGTTGATTGTTTGAGCATTCTAAAGCATCTTTCGGGCCGATCGGACGGCTGCAGTTCGCAGGTTTATTCGGCATGACAGGGTAATGCCCTACCCCAACGGTTCCGTGTTCGGCTAAGTTCATCCTGTTGTTAATTTTATTCAACATGATATACCTCCATTTAATTTTATAGAATTGAATAAGAAACCCCATCTAAGCATGGCCTTAACGGTAATAAGACCCAGGGTCTTCATTATTTACTTGCGTCAGCAGGAGGGACTCATCCATCATTTTAAGATTGATCTGAAACCGGCCGACAAAAACCCCCTCACGAGTTATCATAATAATTCAGATTACTTAATTAACAGGTCGCATAGCTTTATATTTTCTGCGGTTTATTAACCAAAAAACTTTGCCTATTATTTCGTTCATTACCAGCGACCTCTTCAAAATATGCAAGACATAAGAAACATGAATGCGATTATTTTTATATCGCAATGATTAACTCCGCATAACCATTATTCGTGCTTATAAGTAAGCGTTCTTATATTAACTCTAGTTAGATCGGTGCCCTGCATAAAGCAGGATAACAGCCGCAGAATAAAGCAATAAAAGGCGCACATACAGATAAAAAGGCGATGCAATATAGAAAAGACCCTAGAATATAATTCGCCCAAGGTCTTTTCATTATCTAAAATGCTACGAATTTAAAGGCACACCCGAGCAACGTTGAAAAGTATCAATTGCGGCGAGTAAAGTTCTATAATGGGCCTGAAATGCGCCTTGCACACAGTTTTGAACAGGTGCCGCCGCAGGACGGTTAACATAGCAACTCTCTAACGCGACTGACAGTGTTTTGCCAGAAGCCGTGGCTGTTTGCATATAACTGTCGGTACAAGCTGACGGAGCTGGAGCGGTGGCGGTAAAAGCCAAGCCACTCAAACTTGAAATAGAGAGTGCCAAGACTCCGACAGCAAGGGTTCGCACCGTCATTTTTGATGAAATATTCATGATACAGTCCTCTTCATTAAAAGTTTTTAATGGGGTTTATAATGCGTCAAAGCATTTGTCGCTGCACGCCGGATGAATATCCTATTTATACCTTTGCGAAAATTCCTGACGCGCTGTTTTTGTCAATATGTTGTAAGCATCTTTTATACTGTCCCGTGCAGTTGTTAACAAAAGTTCCTTCCCTTTCAATAGCTTTTCTTTCTCTGCTTCTGTTGAAGCGCTTGTAGCGGCGTCAAATTTCTCTTTTGCAGAGTCAACATCCTGTTTTGCAGAAGCAACCTTTTTGCCATACATAGAAAGCAGTTCCTCATGAACCTTAGTATCTTTTCCGGATGCCTTAAGGACATCTATACGTTTCTGAATACTTGAAGAATTTTCATCCGCATCCGATATCAGCTGATTTTCCTTTGCGGCAACAATCTGTCCTTCTACGCGTTCCACACTGAGTCTGCTTTTTATCCATTCAGCCTTGATTTTATCGGCGACATTTTTGATGTCCTGCTTTGTTGCACTCTTGTTGATCTCTGATTTGAATGCCTTGAACATGTCAATTTCGGCATCAAGCTCGGCAACCAGACTTTTTCTTTCTGAATCGCTCAACGTCGTTATATCGTTTACTCGGGTTCTGAAAGGCCCAAGTTGCTTCAGGCGATTGTTAACTTGGGTTAAAAGATAATTTTTCCCTCTAAACACCATCACTTCCATGGTATCGAGACGGCCCTTTTCTTTGCCGAAAGCCTTCCCCGCTCTGAAGCTATCAGCTTTTGCGGTTGCATATTGTTCGTCTGCCGGCGGATTCTTCTCCTTGACTGCCTGTATTTTTGCAAGAGACGCGTTTTTTTCGGAAACATTGCCTACAAATGAGGGAGCAAGGATGGCCAGAACGAAAATAAAGGCTACAAGAATTAATGCTATTGAGAAGTTTTTCATAAAAATACCTCACGTTCCTAAATCAAGATCGAATATCGCCGCCGCCTTGTTCGGCGCCTTTGCGCTTGTTGAGCCCTAGCGCTGCTCGCGGATAGCCTGCGGTTGTGTCATTGACGTGTTTTTTACGGAACCCTTGTCAACCCATGAGAGCGCAAGGATTTCAAAATCCAACAAAATAACGGCTCCAAATACAGCCAGTGCTAAAAATTTCATAACAACACCCCAAATCAAGATCGAATATCGCGGCCACCTCGTTCGGTGCCTTTGAGCTTACTGTGACTAGTCGCGGCGACCTTCGGGAGGTCGATTGCGGGAGCGGCTTGCGAGCCGTCCCGCAATCAGCCACGTAGCTCGCTACGCTACATTTCCATCATTGCCATTTTCATGTTAACGCCCCCTACCCGTTAGGGTGCCGCTTGGGTTATTGCTGGCGTTGCTCGCCATTGTCAGCGTTGCCGTGTACGTCTGGGCAGCGGTCGGCCTGAAAGTTACGCTGAGATTACAGGTCCTTCCGGGATTAACCGGCGTGGTGCAGGTGCCCAGGGTGACCGAGAACGGCGCAGTCGTACTTGCAGAGGTGATAACGAGCGGGTTAGCCCCTGTATTCGTCACCCGAACGTTGCCGGTGGCAGAGGCACCGATCCGCACTCCCCCGCCGCCGCCGATGGTCGCGTTGGCGATGGTGGCGGTCGTTGCCGCGGCGATGCCGTTGCCGCTCACCGTGACGCTGGAAGGCGATCCTGCCGCGTTGCTGGCGATGGAGACGGTGGCCGTCTTAGCGCCGGTCGTGGTAGGCCTGAACAGCACAGAGACAGTGCAGGAGCCGCCAGGCACGACAGCAGTCGTACAGTTGTTCGTAAACGAGAACTGCGTCGTCGCCCCGCTTAGGGTGACGCCGGATACGGTCAGATTGGCCGTTCCGGTATTGCTGACCGTGATGGTCTGAGCCGCCGAGGTGGAGTTGATGACCTGGTCAGGGAAGGAGACGACCAGCGAGGCGGGCGCTATTGCGATAACCGGAGCAGGCGCGAGGCCCGTACCGCTCACCGCGACATTGGCAGGCGATCCTGCCGCGTTGCTGGCGATCGAAACACTGGCCGTCTTAGAGCCGGTCGTGGTAGGCGCGAACTGCACAGTGAAAGTGCAGGAGCCAAGAGGCGCGACGGTGGCACAGTTGGCCGTGTTCGCCAGCAAGAACTGTCCCGGATCGACACCGGTCAGGGTGATACCGGATACGACGAGGTTACTGTTGCCGGTATTGGTGACCGTAATAGACTGAGGCAACGAGGGAGGAGTGTTGACTACTTGGTTCCCGAAGGTCAACGCCAGCGAAGCGGGCGATATTGTGGCAACCGGAGCGGTCGTACTGGCGACGCTGACAGGAGCCGCACGAACATCGCATGTTCCCTTAACGGCGCCAGGCGTCGTACAGAAACTGAGCTGTTCGATATTCCGCAACGTGTCGGTGCCATCGACGCCTGTATTGTCTCTGACAGTCACGCTGCCATCGGCATTGCCAATGACGGTGTAATTGGCCGCAGGCCCCGAGAACCACGCCGTGTCGCAGTTGAGCGGAGTTGTGGCGCCGCAGTCCGCAACGGGAACGGCTGGAAGCAGGATCTCCCGCACAATCACGATGTTGCCCGGATTGACCTTGCCGGCGAACACCGCTTGTTGCAGGGTCATGCCGGTAGCTAGAGGACCAAAGTTTCCTGTAACAGCCGCGTTTTCCATGAGATCGGTGCTGGCGATTTCAGGGCCCGAGCCGTTACGCACAGTGTCCACCCCATTAGCATCGTCCGAGCCATTGCGTACACTGAGCCGGACGTTCAGGTACCTGTCACCGTCGAGGATGTCATCGGCACCGCGGCCTTCCAGTATATCGCTGCCTTCCCCGCCGAGGATGATATTGCCTTCACCCCAGACATTGCCAGTCAGCTGGCAATTGAATGATGCCGAGGCGGCGACAATCGGTGCGGACGGGATAGTCCGGATTGCCGCAGGCACCAATGCGTCAAGACCATTGATACGCGCTACCCCGTTCGCATCCAACGCGTCGCAGCCGATGAAGCCGCCGCCATTAACCTGGCTGGGGATAATGCTATCGCCATGCAGGATGTCGTTAAATTTCCATCCCGACATCGCTTCGACTTCGTTGAATTTATCACGGGCAACGTTGACAGGAAGCGGCAAGCCCAGCAAAGGAATAGCCAAATCCATGTCTTGCGGTTGCGGATCACCCAGACCGATTTCCCAGTCATAGCCGGCCGCCCCGGCAACTTTCTCGACACCCGGACCGGATACGCCAATGTCGTCGCCGCCTTCCATATCGTAGTCGTCATCGCCGCCCTGACCAATCAGAACGTCATGTCCAGGCAAGTTGTGGTCATCGAAGAAAATGCTGGAACTGTCACCGATCAAGAGATCAGGCTGATCACCGCCTTCTTCCCACTCGTCGCCGCTGTCACCGAAGATGGCGTCTTCGCCCTGTCCGGCGATCGCGAAGTCATCATCGGGGCCGGCAAAGGTTTCATTGATATTGGCGCCGCCGTTGGTAAAGTCCTTGCCGGAGCCGGGAATGATGATGTCATCCCCGATACCGCCGTCGATGGCATCGTTGCCGGGACCGCCTTTCAGGAAATCGGCGCCGCCGAAATCGGTGATGATGTCATCGCCGTCGCCACCGAGAACCACATCGTCGCCGCCGCCGCCCTCGATTCTATCGTCGCCGAGTCCACCCCAGAAGGTGTCGTTATCATTGCCGCCATAGAATTGATCGGCAAAATCAGTGCCATTGTAAACGCTCTGACCGTTGATGCCGGCTGGGTCGACGCTATTGATCGCACGGTATTGGATCGTGCCATCGGCCTGAAACAACAGGAGTTGGTTCTCATCGCATTCGGAGAGCGGATCGTCATTTACCGACCCTGGACCCGTAATCGGCGCCACCGGGGGTGTCAACGTCGATGACACGGGTAGTGGATCCGTACCCGGAACGTAAGGGGTATGGAGGTTTGCCAATTCGAACTTGCAATCGGCCGTCGCGAAGGGATCCGCCTTTAAGGTATGGGTATACGGATTGGTGTTGCGCATCACCAACTCGGCGAAGGAATTGCCCTCGAGCTGGGTCCTGAGGTTCATGCCCGGCGTGCGGGCCAAATAGTACAACCGGTCGCCATTCTGGAGATCGGTGAGTTGCTTCTCGAACACATAATTGAAGGTTGGACCGAGCAGGCCGCCGAACAAATTGGTGTTCTCGGCAAGACCGCCCATCCAGAGGTCGATGTCGTCAATGCCGGTTTTAGATGCTCCTGTCAAAGTATCATTCGCCCAGGTGCCAGTACTGAACATGAACGCGCCACTATCGACAGGGGGCAAGATGTCATCCCCCCCGGCGCCAAGTATACCGTCCGGTCCCGGCAGAGTCGTGCCGTTGACGATTTGATCAGCCGCCATGCGCCTGGCTTGTAAACTGCCAGCCAGGATCGGTCCGGCGCCGTCCGGATCAAGTGCAGTAATGCTAGGGTGTGTGCCATACGCCGCAATGAAGTTGACCAATGACACGTGGTGCTTGATATTCTGGTCGAAGTCAATCCAGTTGGTGTAGGGTCGCAATTGGCCATCATTTGTCTTTGCGAAAATTTGCTTGCGGGCGTCGTTCAAAGGAGGGACGCCTTCGCTACGGGCACGCGCCATATTGATGCTGGGCAGGTCAAGCGGAAGTCCCAGCAGATTGTTGCGCAGCGTGTCGGCGACGAATTCGTCGATCTCGTTGCCCGTTTGATCAGACAACCCCATTAATATTGATCCGGTGGCTTGTCGGGAATCGAGTATACCGGCGGAACCGCCATTGTAGAATGACGCCGGGTTCAGGAAGCCATCGAGCAGCTGAATGTCGTTATGCGAACCGTCTGCGTTTATGCGGGGAATCGTATCGGTCAGCATCGAATGGCCGAAGCGATAGACCGCATGGGCATACTCGGCCACGATCGCCGAGTTGAGGTCCGTCTGGTTGAAGGCGAAGGCCTGGAAGGGGTTGATCGCCGGTTGGACCTTGCGGGCGAACTCCTCGAATACCAAATGTTGGTACTGCATCTCGGTGACGAACCGTGCGGCCTGGAACAGACGCTCTTGATAAGTAAAGGTCTTATTCGGGCCAGGGGTAAGGTTAACGTTCTGAAAATCCGCCAGCAGCGCGGCGTTCTCGGGCCGAGTCAGCACGCCATCAACTGGATTGATGAAATAATCGACCAGACGATCATGCTCCATATGGAATATCTGGTGGACCGCGGTCAGCGCGATGTTCTCGTTGCAGCGACCGTCACCGCAGATGAAGTGCAGGTCGAGCAGTTCATCGTCGTACTCGCCGGCCGCTACCGGAGCAAGGCTGCTGCCAGCCGTAGTATTGGCATCAGGCGTCTTCGGAGCGGCTAAGCTTCCCGGATCCGCACTATGGGCGATATCGTTAAGGAAGGCCGTATCGATACGGACAACATCCGTCGGGACAGGAACCGGGCTGGCTGGATTGCCCTCGACGAGTCCGGTACCTCCGGTCGTCACGTACTGAGGCATTCCGCGGGCTGGGCCGGGGATGAAGTTGCCGTACGGGTCGGCAGCGATCATCGGAATGTTAGTTACATCCACGTCACTAAGTTGAAGGCCCAGTTTGGTCGCAGCCTGGGCTTTGACTGTCGCCCAGGTTACAATGCCGCCATTGGCCTCAGAGAGGAACTTGCCCGTTGCAAGTGGTTTTCCAGAGGTATTGTCGTACTCACGCAAAAAAACCTGATGCGACGAATGCGAGGTGTAGGTCTGGCTTTGATCCACGAAGGGGGTATCGGTGTTCGGCGCGCTGCGGATACCGGTTACCGGATCGTTCTTGATCGTGCCCCGCGTCAGAACCATGAACCGCAGTTGAGGTGCAAGGTCATCGGCAGTGCCGAAGACGTGGTCCGGCCCTGCGACCAGCGGGTCATCATCCTTCAAAGGAACAAAGACTTCACCGCTGCCCCCGTTGGTGATCTTGTCCAGTCCGTGGTCGAAGAATTGGCCGAAGATGGTAAACAGCGAGTTGAATGGCGGCGAGAGGCCGACATCGGTGGTCACATTCGGGATAAACAAGGTCTGGAACTGAGGCACGCAGCCGATAGGTAGTCCGTTGGCATCGCACGGAACCACGCCTGTGTCGCCCTGGGTTCTTGCGGGATTTCCGGCCACGAAGATAGCCGCCGGATTCGTGGAGGTCTGATCAACAACTAGGTTGCTGATCATGCGCGGCTGGGAATCGAAGACAGAGCCAGTGGTCTGATTATAATTTGTCTGGGCACCACCACCGAAAGTTGCCGGAGGCGATTCAGCAAGTCTGTTGAAATTAGGCGTGGTCAGGCGCGGAAAGACTTGGTCGGAGGCACCGAAGGTCTCCTGGCCTTTTAGCAGGTTGTTGCACGACCCATCCACGGTCCGAAGGCCGAAGGAAAGGAGCGTGTCAGGGATTTGGTTAGGTCCAGAACCGACAAGTGCGCCACAAGGGCCTGTTGCCGATGTGGTATTCGCGACATGAAACTCGGAGATCTTGATCTGCTGAAGGATAAACGCAAGATCGGCAGCGGTAATCGTGAACCCCTGCCCGACCGATGAAGTGTTGATAGCCGCCTGTGAAGGTTCCACGCCGACATTCGTCATGATGATGAGCACGGCCATCGGTATGGCCCGCAAGGATCCCTTACCTATTTCGGTAAGTCTGTGTTGGATTCTAGCTAACATTTCCTGTTCCTCCTATCAATGAGGGATAGAGTCGCCTCCTGGATGAATCCTTGGATTTCAAACTGGGTCGTCGGAGGTGTTTCAGAATTTTTTACCGCTGCCAAAAAGTCTTCCGGCAACAGTTTTGCGGTAAATTTCAATATGGATTTCATGATCTCAAGCCCCTAGCAAATTAAGTTTATTCTGCCAAGCGGACGAAGTCAGACAACATCTGTCTGCAATGTCGTTCAGCAGAATGGTGAGTAATACCTACCTACTTCAAAAACAGAGATCAGTTCGGCAACATTATGAATGTTCAGTTTTTTATCAGCTTTGGCCGATGCGTCTCTTCTGTTTTTAAACTGTTGCAAACACTAAACTGTAATTAGCATGAATTACAGTTTTTCTACCCTGTAAATTGGGCATTACCGGCGAAAATAAGCTCGACCTTACTCGCGCCTGTCCATTCATTGAAGGAACTTGGCCGGTTTTGGGGATAATGAAAGACGATAGAGGAAGGTGCCGTCTGCCAGTATGGTTTTATCCAATAATCCTCGTCTATCCAGCTCTTCCAGCGCCACGCTGACGAGCTTGACCGACACCTCAAAGCGCTGCCGTTTCATCCACCAGAGGGCAATGCCTTCTGGCGTATCCGCGGCATCGGGATGTTCCGTGAGGTAGTTCAGAATGTCCCCTGTCAGATCTACCGACGATTCTTCATCTTTTGCCATGGCCGCTACTCCAACTTCGGATTCCCTTTTGGTTGTGTTACTTACCACTAAGTGCATATGGCATGCCATGCCAAAAAAATACATAAGCAACTGTTTTTGCTATATTTTTCGTGACATCTCGGTAGTTGAGAGAGGGAAATTTACCTCATGTAAATAAATAGCCATAAATTAACTACATTATTTATATCAATGAGTTAGAGTGTGGTCTTATTCACGCAGTGTGGGAAAAACGACACACCCGAAAAACTAGTCATTAGTCAACTTAGTTTTGACGGGTGTAACAAAGACCTGTGAGGCTTTAAAAACCTCGTAGATCTTGCGATGAGTGAAAAACGTTACCCGACATTATAAAAATGACTGAGTACTTGGGCTGGTGCTTCGGCGTTAGATTCCCTTATCTACCGAGAGATAGTCAAGCAGACTTTGGCGGCAGGGGATTTTAGGGGCTGATAATGAGTGAGCACGTCCTATCGATCATGCTCAAGGGAAGATGACCGGGAATCATGAGATTCGCGGTCGACTGGATTCATGCTTGGCAAATCCGTGGTGAAATGTTGTCTATCGAGTCCATGGCGCTTGAGTAACTTGCAAAGATCACTCCTATCACGCCCGGATAATCGTGAGGCAAGGCTCAGATTTCCTCCGGTCTGGGTCAAAAGGGCTATCAGATGGTCTATCTCAAGTTGAGCGACTAGCGCTTCCTTGGCCTTCTTGAAATTTTCATAGGAGAGAAGCTGATGCCCATTCACGGCCTTCGGGATAAATTGTAAATTTGTACTTCCGTCATTGGCTTGGTCCTTGAATGCAGTGCGCCTTCGGTCTTTGTATCTGCGCTCGGAAAATCCAGTATTGCCAATGTCTCTGCTTAAACTTTCTTTTCTGTTGCGCTCGGCGCCGGAGCACACCTCTGGAAAGAATAGGCATGCCTCACATGCCGGGTCGTATATTTTTATCACAGTGCCTTCCTCGAGTATAAATTCTCGCCGAAGTATGTTTTCCAACTCACGAATGTTACCCGGCCAATGATAGGCTTCCAAAAACCCAATTGAATCCGGATGTAATACCTTGTAGGGAGGAGGACCTGCAAGGCGGTTCAACCGATTCAGAAATTCTTGTGACAATAACTTGATATCGCCCACTCGTTCTCGCAGCGGGGGCATTTCCACCGTGAGAGAGTTTAAGCGAAACATGAGATCAGATCTGAATAAGCCTTGCCGAACCAGATCGAATAACCTGGCATTGCTGGCCCCGATCACCCGGATGTTTGCGTTCTGAGCGACTGTTCCGCCCACTGGACGGTATTTCTTGTCTTGAAGGAAGCGCAGCAGCACGCCCTGAGCACGAGGACTCATGGCTTCTATTTCGTCGAGAAATAGCGAGCCTCCCTTAGCTTGCATGATTAACCCTTGTCTGGATTCTCGTGCGTCGGTGAAGGCGCCCTTGATGTGACCAAAGAATTCGCTTTCTATCAAACTGTCAGGAACAGCTCCACAATTGACCGGCACAAACGGATAATCACGCCTATTGCTTAGGTAGTGAATCGCGCGCGCCGCCAGTTCTTTTCCGGTACCCGTCTCTCCCTGTATCAATACCGTTTCATCGCAAGCCGAAAATCTTTCAATTAACCTCAGGGCTTGCAAAAAGACTGCAGAACTGCCAAGCAAATTCAGGTTTGCAAAATTTTTCATTGCCATAACTCCTGGTCAATCATTGCCGATACGAAATACAGACCTGCAAGTTCTTTTGGCGACGGCAAAGCGTGCTGTAATCCAGCACAGGCCAGCCGAGTCCCCACAACTTTAGCAAGCAGGCAATCATGCCCATGGCTTGCCGTAATCCCAAACCAAACCCATTCTTGACCATCAAACAAAACGGGATGGCGGCATCGGAAAACTTATCGGATCGTCCTCGTTTGCCACTCGCCGGAGCCAACCAATCCATTGTCTTGTCGATCCATAGTAGGAACGAACCTCGTTGCTTCAGAGATCGATTGTAGTCGGGCCAATTGATCGTTTGGTATTTTGCGAGCTTGGTTTGGGCATGGTTGGCTTAGCAGGGATGTTTTCCTTCAAACACTGCACGATCTCGACGATTTATGCAACAAAGTCGCTTTACAGTAAACAGCAATAAGATACTTTTAATGATGGATTGTAAATAAGTATTTATACTTATTTTTGATTAGGAGTGGCTTTGTTGCATAAATCAAATGCCGGATAAATTTCTCCTTTCCCCAAATTTCAGGCGGATTTAGAGTATAACAACCGTCACCAGTGCATCCAATCATACGCACGAACTTAAGCCACTAGGCCGCTTGTGCGCCTAGACAGAGGATGCCAGTGCGCTGCTCATGCAAACCCAATTAAACGGTATGGCAGCTCCAGCCGAAAATCCGCTCCGCTTGGTCAGCGAGAGCCCGTTTTACGCCAAACTGGCCGATGCCCGCTCCATAAACGATGTTCAATGGATTCGGCAACTGTATTATTTGTCCTGCGACTTCACTTCCGCCGTCGCCTTACGTTACGGCAGTTGCCTTGACCCACGTTTCCGCGAAGCTTTCGGCGAACATGCCGCAGAGGAAGTGACCCATCCCCACGATTTGACCGTCTGGATGCGGGAATTCGGCTTTCTTGCCGTCGACGAAGAGCCGACCTCGGTGCCGCCAAGCCTGGAAACCCTGGCCTATGGAAGCTATTTCATCCGCTCGGTCATGCCCGAACCCATCAGCCACCAGGTCATTACCCTGAATTTGATGGCCGAGGGCATGGCCAGAGATATGTTTGCCACCATCAACCCCAAACTGGCTGGACTGGGATTGACGCCCAAGGGCTATTGGAAGGTCCATGAAAAAGCCGACATGAAACACCAGATCCTCGGACTGGACCTGATTTCTGATCACGAGCCGGATTCTCCCGCCGGAAGACGCTATGCCCGCATCGCGTGGGAAGTCGCCAGCCTGGCGCGACAAGCGTTGGACTCTTGGGGCGGGATCCCACCGGAGTTGCGGCAAAAACTACCGATTCCCCAAGACCTCAATACCTGATTGAGTTTGGATTGCCCTTGTTTTTCTGACTTTTACCTGCGACCGAATGAAAACAGGCTGCGCTTAATGACGGCCGCGCCCGCCTCCTCCGTGTTGATGGTCGCCGCCTCCATGCGATTTGCGCTGAATCAGGATTCCGCCGGAACCGCTGCCCAAGAAAGGCCCGCCCCACATCCAGCCGAAATTTTGCTGCGGCGGGTAGCCCTGATGTATTTCTATCTGCACCGGATTTTGCCGGCTCCCTTGCATTTGCTCTTGCTGCTGTTGCATTTGCTTCAGTTGTTGCACTTGTTGTCGCTGTTGTTCGATTTGTTCCTGCAGCAATCTTGTTTTCTCACGTTCCGCTTCCAGCAGCTTTTTTTGTTCTAACTCTTGCTTACTTGGCGGCAATTCACCATTGGGCCCCAGGTTGACGCCCCCCGGCCCGTAGATATTCGGGTCACCCCTGACAAAGCCTATCGCGGAGCAGAATAGAACGAAGATAACGAATAGTTTTTTCACGGCATTCACTCCGTCGTTTAGCTAATATGCGCCTTAGACCTATCAAGGAGGAAAAATAGCCCGATTGCCCTGCCAAACGTCGCACTCTTTTTAACCTATACGATCTACGACTAGCAAGCGGATTGCCGAAATCCCCAACCGCAAGGATGTCCGCGCGAAATAGTGTCTAACTTCTATATCCAGGCAAGTTGTCCCACCTCCAGCCGGGTATCACAACATTTCGCTATAATGATCAACGCGCCACGTGGAAACCGAGGACCGGACGCGCTCACGCAGCGTTCCGCGATGTCGATGCGTGCGTTTGCCCTTAATTCTGTATGGTTGATGCCGGCAAAAAGCGTAACATAACGGAAATATATTTCAATCAATTGCCAGGTGCCAAGGGACCCTCCTCAATGCTATTCAAGAGAATTCGTGGATTTTTTTCGAACGATCTGTCCATCGACCTTGGTACCGCCAACACCTTGATTTATATCCCTGGGCAAGGCATTGTCCTTAACGAGCCTTCGATCGTTGCGATTAAGGAAGACCTAAAGCGCGGCACCCAAAAGATCACGGCCATCGGCGCGGGCGCGAAACGCGTTGTCGGTCGAACGCCTGGCAACATCACCACGATTCGCCCGCTGAAAGACGGCGTGATCGCCGACTTCGCCATCACCGAACGCATGCTGCGCTTTTTTATTCAAAAAGTGCATAAAAGTAAAATGTTACCCCCAAGCCCGCGCATTTTGATCTGCGTCCCTTGCGCTTCGACTCAAGTCGAGCGCCGCGCGATTCGCGAGTCCGCCACGCTGGCCGGCGCGCGCGAAGTGTTTTTGATCGAGGAAGCAATGTCCGCCGCGATCGGCGCAGGCCTGCCGGTCGATGATGCCTGCGGCTCGATGGTGCTGGACATCGGCGGCGGCACCTCCGAAGTCGCGGTGATCTCGATCAACGGCATCGTGTATTCGTCTTCGATCAGGATCGGCGGCGACCGTTTCGATGAGGCAATCATCCGCTATGTGCGCAGTCACCATGGCAAACACATCGGCAAACCGACCGCCGAAAAAATCAAGATGGAAATCGGCACCGCCCACCCCGGCAGCCAAGTCAAAGAAATTGAAGTGATAGGCCGCGATCTGGCCGATGGCGCGCCTCTCCGCTTCACGCTGAACAGCAATGAAATCCACCAAGCATGGCGGGAACTGCTCTCCGGCATCGTCAGCCTCGTCAAGGAGGCACTCGAACAGACTCCGCCCGAACTGGGCGCGGACGTCGCGACGCGCGGAATATACCTGACCGGCGGCGGCGCGCTGCTGAAAGATATTGACCGGCTGATCGCCGAAGAAACCGGTTTGCCGGTCTTCATCGCGGACAACCCGCAGACCTGCGTCGCCCGCGGCGGCGGCAGGGTGCTCGAAATGATGGGCAAGAAAGGCTTCTCCGCTTTTTCACTGTGCACGGTACCTTAATCTTGAAAGCAAAAACCTGTTTACTCATTAGCTTATTGTTTCCTCTGGAGTATGCCATGAGCGCTGAAGCCGTAAAACCCAACATCGACTCTCAAGTTAGCCACCTCCTGACCCAAATGACCTTGGAAGAAAAGGTCGGCCAGATGACGCAAGTCGATTTTACGGTGATCGGGGCACCGGAAGAGCGCCATGCTGATGACCCAATAGATCAGGCCAAACTCGAGGATGCGGTATTAAGGCGCCATGTCGGGTCGATCATGAATACGCCACTCACGCCGAATAACCAGGCGCAGCCCATCGCGACTTGGCGCAAAATGCAGGAGACGATACAGGCGGCATCGGCCAGATCGCGGTTGAAAATTCCGGTGCTCTACGGCATCGATGCGATTCACGGCGCAACCTATACCCAAAATGCCACCTTGTTTCCGCAAGCCATCAGCATGGCGGCGACCTTTAACCCCGATTTGAGTTTTCAAGCGGGTGAGATTACCGCGCGCGAAATTCGCGCTTCCGGTTTACTGTGGAATTTTTCGCCGGTGATGGACATCGGCCGCCAGCCGCTGTGGCCGAGGCTGTGGGAAACGTATGGCGAAGACGTGCATTTGGCCACAGTGATGGGAACCCGTTTTATAGAAGGCCACCAGGGCGCCGATTTCAGCGCCGCCGACAAGGGCATGACCTGTTTGAAACATTATGTCGGCTACAGCCTGCCGTTCAACGGCAAGGACCGCACGCCGGCATTCATCGGCGAGCGCATGCTGCGCGAATACTTTCTGCCCACCTTTGCCGCGGGCATCAAGGCGGGCGCGCCTACGGTCATGGTCAACTCCTCCGAAGTGGACGGCATTCCGGGGCACGCCAATCATCATTACTTGACCACTATTTTAAGGGATGAACTGGGCTTTAAAGGCTTTACGGTGTCGGACTGGGAAGATATTAAACGCTTGTATACGCGCGACAGATTAGCGGCTTCGGAAAAAGAAGCGGTCAAAATTGCAGTCATGGCCGGCGTGGACATGAGCATGGTGCCGTTCGATTTTTCGTTTTACGATATTTTGCTGGAACTGGCTAAAAGCGGCGAAGTCCCGGTCGCCCGTATCGATGAAGCGGTCGGGCGGATTTTGACGGTCAAATATCAGGCCGGCTTGTTTAACACACCTAAAGCGCTGATACCGGTAGAAGGTAATTTTGCGACGCCTGCCGCGACCTCGACCAACCTGCAAGCCGCGCACGAAGCGATTATTCTCGCCAAAAATGACCATCATCTTTTGCCGTTGAAAAAAGACGCCAAAATCCTGGTGACCGGCCCCACCGCGAATCTTTTAAGCGTGCTGAACGGCGGCTGGACCATTACCTGGCAAGGCGATGCGGAACATCTATACCCCAAAGACAAGCTGACGGTGCTCGCCGCCCTCAAAAAACGCTCCACCGGCAAAGTCACTTATGTCGGCGGCAACCGTTTCGACGATCCGATCGATACAGCGAAAGTCATCGCCGAAGCCAAGCATCATGATGTCATCGTATTGTGCCTCGGCGAAAAACCCTATACCGAAACCCCCGGCAATATCCCGTCCCTGGATCTTGACCCCGAGCAACTGGCTTTAGCCGATGCGGCACTGGCAACCGGAAAGCCGGTGATCTTATTGACTTTCGGCGGCCGCCCTCGCATTATCACGAAGATTGCCGACAAAGCGGAGGCCGTATTACTGGGCTTTTTGCCGGGCATGGAGGGCGGCGAGGCCGCCGCGGACATACTATACGGCGCCTATAACCCGGACGCCAAATTACCGATCACCTACCCGCGCGCTACCAACGACATTACGCCTTATGATTACAAACCCATCGAGGCTTTTGAATCCAATGCCTATAACCCTTTATACCCTTTCGGCCACGGCTTAAGTTACACCACCTTCGAAACCCGCCAGTTAAAGGTCGATAAAACCCGTATCGGTTTGCACGAAAACATCAACGTCAGCGTGGATGTGACGAATACCGGCAAGCTCGCAGGCAAAGAAACCGTTTTAGTGTATTTGAACGATGTGGCCGCTTCCGTGACCCGCCCGAATAAGCAGTTAAAGGCATTCAAAAAAGTCGCGCTTGAACCGGGTGAAACCCAACACTTGAGCTTTACGTTAACGCCCGATGATTTATCGTTTATCGGCCTGGATTTTAAACGGCTTGTCGAGCCCGGGGATTTTACCGTGATGGTCGGCAATCAGAGTGTCAAGTTTACGGTGAGTCCCTAAGTGCCGCTGACTATCGACAACTATTTTGATTCAGGACATTATGCCGGCTAAAAACCCCTACCTTGGCTCTTTGAGCATTTTAACCTCGCTGTTTTTCATGTGGGGCTTCATTACCTGTCTGAATGACATCCTGATTCCGCACCTCAAGTCGATCTTCATCCTCAACTATACCCAGGTGATGCTGGTGCAGTTTTGTTTCTTTGCTGCCTACCTGATCGTTTCGGTGCCTAGCGGGTATTTCGTTGAACGGTTTAATTATCAAATAGGGATTATTACCGGATTAACCTTGGCCAGCATCGGCTGCTGCCTGTTTTACCCTGCGGCGGAGATTCTTTCTTATCCGCTGTTTCTCGCCGCCTTTTTTGTTTTGGCCTCCGGCATCACCTTGTTACAAGTCGCCGCCAATCCTTATGTCACGATTCTGGGGCGACCCGAAACGGCATCCAGCCGGCTGACGCTAACGCAAGCCTTTAACTCGCTCGGCACCACGTTGGCGCCCTATTTCGGCGGTTTATTCATCCTGGCGCTGCCGGTCAAAACCACGGATGAACTCAAATCCCTCGATGTCGAGGCATTGGCCGTTTATCAGTCCGCCCAGGCGCAACTGGTACAGAGGCCTTATTTATGGCTCGCGGGCAGTTTATTGGTCATCGCCCTGATCTTTGCGTTGATCAAACTACCAACTGTTACGCCCGCTGAAATTGAAAAAAGAGAGACGGACCAACCGATAAACGACAATAAAAATGCCTGGCATTACCGGCATTTGGTGCTGGGCGCTCTGGGCATTTTTGTGTATGTCGGCGCGGAAGTTTCGATCGGCAGCTTTTTGATCAGTTATCTGGGCGAACCGGCTATCGCGGGATTATCGGCGCAAGCCGCCAGTCACTATGTTTCTTTTTACTGGGGCGGCGCGATGCTGGGCCGGTTTGTCGGCGCCTCCCTGATGCAACGCCTTCCGGCCGGCAAATTACTGGCCTTTAACGCTTGCGCCGCCGCCCTGCTGGTATTGATCGCGATGTCCTGGAGCGGCTCTATCGCCATGTGGTCGCTGTTGGCCATCGGCTTGTTTAATTCGATTATGTTTCCGACCATTTTTTCCCTGGCGCTGAATGGCCTAGGCAAACATACGGGACAAGGTTCCGGCATTTTATGTGCCGCGATTGTCGGCGGCGCTGTGCTGCCAGTGGTGCAAGGCCTATTTGCGGACCGCATCGGCCTGCAACTTGCCTTTTTTATTCCCGCGCTGTGTTACGGCTATATTGCCTATTACGGCTGGCGGGGCAGCCGGTTCGGCGTGGCAGGGGGCGCTTCCGTGCCGGAATAGAAATTATCAAAGGTGGGGGAGACGCCCTCCGCCTTACGACGCACAATGTGCACATAAGCAATCAAACCGCTCCGTCCGCTGGGATAAACGCCGTCCTCCGCCGCAGAAATGCGATCCTTATATTTAGCACCGTCCCACATCATGATCGCGGCGCCGGTGCTCTTATCAATGATTTGTCCCCAGAGAAAGCCATCTTCCGACCAGAACTTCAGCCGGTAATCGCCGGATGGGTCGGGCGCAGGCTTCATCCACCTGCCCTGTTCTCCAGTTAAGAAAATCGGGGGAATGATTCCGCCCAGGCTTTTCACAATCATCAGTCGGCGCGAGGCGGGATCGCCATTCTTGTCGTTCCTTAGAATCAAGGCGTAACCCTTCGGCAGAAAATGCGACGGCACAGGCTCCTGCATCCGGGCCAACAGTCCAATGTCCTCGCCCCAGTTGTACGTCCAGTTCAGCAAATCGGCCTCCACATGGAATTTCGTATGCGCCGGCTCTTTCATATTGATGCTGCCGATGCGTCCCGGACTGAAAAGGCTGCCCCAGGGACTCGCCATTTTATACGCCACGCTGCCCGATTCCGTGGGGAACGAGTATGTCCCCGGCACCGGATTGTAACGCGTCCAACCATCGTCAATACCGTCGTTGAAGTCGTCGAAGGTGGCGGCGCGGGCGGAAGCCATGCAGCCGGCTGCCGCCAGGAGCGTAAGGAGGAATCTAGCGTTCAGTTTCATAGTGATTTCAACCGGCCGGATTGATTTAACGACATGGGGTTAACGGGAGAAGAATAAGAAATACATGATCATTAACCCTTTATTTTCTTGGTAATTCGCATTTCGCCGTTGTTCTGGAGTAATTTAAAATCCTTCAAGACATTGCTGCCTAGCAAAGCCTGTTTTAGCTTGGGGACAATGATGCAGCGCAAATCTGTTATCGTGAAGTCTCCAAATTTAAGCTTTGGGATCGTACCTGTGCAGGCTTGGGCTGTACCGTTTGCGGTCTCCACGGTCGTATCGTTTTCACAATAAATACCCGCACCCAACGCCACCTCCCTCGGCAAGGTGACGACCGAAGCGCCGGTGTCGATCACAAAGATAAGCGGGGAACCGTTAATCGAGCCATCAACAAAATAATGTCCGTTGCTTTGCTGGCGGAGGGTCAGACCAGAGCCGGATTCCTCTTCGGCGACAGTATTTTGCCGCTGCTGCTGTTGATAGGGATTGCCATCAGGCCCAAGGTTTGCACCGCCTGGACCATAAATGCTGTCGTCACTGTGAACAAACCCTGCCGCACTGCTAAAGAGAATTAAGGTGAATAATAATTTTTTCATAGTTTATTTCTCCGGGGATTGATTGGGACCCTACGGCTGCTCCAATGTTCACGAATCGCCAGGCGCAGGTAAAGCGCGCATTATTCCGGGCGTTGGCTCTGGTTAAGGATAGTCTGGTTTAGGTTCACGGCAATTGTTTCGGCAGTGCTGAGACGTTTTCATCGTCCCGATAGGCTTCGTAAAACTGTCCCACCCGAAACAGGCTTCCCGAGGCCACTGCAAGATGACGCCGGAAACTGTTGCATAGTCAGCGTCGCCTTTCATGATTCCGGTCGCCATCAATCGCCATTCTCATCGCTGTTTCCACCAGCCGCCCCGTCGCCAAAGCCGTCTGTCTATCGCGAACAGCAGCGGCAAGCGGCTGGGCCGGCGCGGGTCGATGTTTTCCTCCGGCCTGAGAACCCGGTCAAGTACGCTCCACGATCAGAAAATGAAATCCCCATGCCGGTAGATCGACGTACAAGCCTTCTTGTTCCAACTCCGTTCCATCGCGTTCAAAGCTCGTTGACTGGAACACATCGTTCAGACGCCAAAGCTGGTCCTTGAGTCCCGGCCAGGCTATTTTTATTCGGCTCTGGCTTTGAGTTTCAGACAGGTTTACGATGATAAGACAATGGCTGTTTTCAGTAGTCCATGTCCAGGCAAGCAGATTGTTGCAACTCATGTTGTCCGGCCAGCCGCCAAGCTCGCAGAGCAGCCAATCGCCCCGCATGAAATCACCCCTTTTCAAAGCGCAGAGAAGTTGCAGATAAAACGCGAGCAAATCGCTATCGGCGGCTTCCTCGGGCCGGCGGCTCAAAGATACCGGCAAACGAACGCGCAGGCCTTCCAGCTGGCCCTCGTGAACCAGGCGCGCGCCGGGCAAGGTCAGCGCGGCGACCGCGACGGCGCGGTGCTTTTCTGCATTGAAAGCGGCGGACGCTCTCAGCGTGTCATGATTTTCAATGAAGCGGACCAGTTTGCTCTGATAGGCGCTGTCGGCCCCCAGATGCAGCCGCACGCTTTCCGCCGACGCATGCGCGAGGCGGTCGTACAGGCGGCTGTCGTAACAAAAATCGAAGCCTTGCTGCTGCAATTCCCATTCCTTGTCCCCGCTGGCTTCGGCAATGAACAGAAAGTCGGGATGCTTCGCTTTGACGGCCGCTATCATCTCGCCCCAATAGTCGGCCTCGGGTCTGTCTCCCGCGCGGGGCCCCCAGGTTTCCTCAAAAACCGAATTGAGCAGCAGCATCGCCCCATCGCAGCGCACGCCGTCGCACTGTCCGGCGATGGCGTTCAGGGTCTCGGCGGTGGCTGCGCGCAATCCAGGGTCAAAGCCGTTCACTTGGACCCTATCGGACCCGACAGGGAGATGCGGATCCTTGCCGCAGGCAAAGATGTTGCCGCCGATGTCGATGAAGGATGCCGGCTCCCTGCTCAGGTCCTTGTCACCGCCGCGAATAAAATAGCGTGGATGCTCGGCCAGCCAGGGGTGATCCGGTGCGACATGATTGGGCACGAAATCGAGGATCAGGCGCAGGCCGCGCTCCGCCATTTTCGCTCTGGCGAGGGCCAGGGCTTCCGGTCCGCCCAGATGCTCGTCAACGCGATAGCGCCTTATGCAGTAAGGCGAGCCGACATTGTCCGCCTCCTTGAAATCCGGCAAAGCGTCTTGGAATTCTGCCCGCAAGCCTTCATTGGCCATCGCAATCCTTTTGCCCAGCGGACTGCGCTCCCAAACCCCCATCAACCAGACCGCATCGAAGCCGAGCGCCGCGATGCAGTCCCACTCGACATCGGGGACCGAAGCCAGGGTGATGGGTCGACCGGCACTTCGGCTGAGCTCCTCCAGCCAAACCCAGGTATTGATTTCGTATATCTGCGGATATTTCGTCCAAGAATTCATAAAGTCTCTTTTTGTTTAGTGGTTTGTTGCTTTTTTCTTCGGGAAAATATTTTAGCCGGTCTTCAGGCGCTGTTCCGCCCCTGAACCCTCCTCACCCCGACGGTACGCACGAGGAAATAATGGGGGCAGGTCTTTCAATATCAAGAAATGATGGGCGGCAGGTCTTTTACTCTCAGAGAGCATGAAGGGCGCCAGTTTTATGGGATATTGCCGGATTGTTTGATCACCATGCAACGCAAAGGCGGCACGTACGGGTATTTTATCTGGTTCCCGCGCGCGGCGTGGTAACCAGATGGGTAGTCTCGCAAATTTCGGCGGAACAAAATCATGAGGCAATAAAAAAGGGCTTAGACTTTCATCTAAACCCTTGTTTTATCTGGAGCTGGAGCTGGCGATGGGACTCGAACCCGCGACCGGCTGATTACAACTGTTACGCTTTCAATTTAAAGTAAATTAAACCAATATCTTGCATTTTTATTCGCCATCAAAAACAGCCTCAAAAAGCCTAGAATCTCTTATTAACCGTTAGGCGCAGCTACGATTTAGTTACAGAGACAACCGACCCACAAGAAACTTCCATCTTGTTCGTAAACCAAGGGGTTCTAGGACTTCTCGGACCTTCACGCCATAGCGGCAACGGACATTCGAAGCAGCGCCTTTTTGGAGATGAATCAAGGCTGCCGGCTAGGGATAGTTAGCCAACACGTTCACCGCCTCCTGGTTGATGATTGCGTGTACGGCCTTCGTAGGGTGAATACCATCCCAGAAAAAGAAGCTGTCAGGTTTTTTGCAGGTATAAGGCGGAGTATCCGGCGTTACGCAAGGATCTGTGACATTCGTCAGGCCGTAGTCGCTCGGAGAGCCGATTATAGTCGCCATTTGATCAGCGATATCCAGTTGCGCGATCTGGATGCCTGGCAGAGCGCTGAGGGATGCCAATACGTTTTGGGCTAGCCCTTGATTGAACCCATCCGTCAGGATGCCGGCAACCGTTGTCGCGTCCGGCCCCAGGGCTGTCACAGCAGGAAGCAGGTCTATCCTTGCCGCATTCAAGACAAGAAATTTTCTCGCCCCGGAACCGTAAAGCACTTGAATATTGTCGGCGATGCCGCTCAGAGCGGCGGTTATGACGGCGTTCGCCGCAGCCACCGCCTGGGTTTGATCGCCCGTCGCTAGAAACACCGTGAAGAACTCCACCAAGGCATCACGAATGTCATTGTTTCCAAACTCGATGACGTACAGAGCATCTGCCGGGGCCGTTTGCCCAACATCGTCGAGGAAAGCTTGTACCTGTTGCGGCAGATTGACTCGATCCGGGTAATTTGTGGCTCGTGCCCCGCCCACGGCATAGTTATGCGCCTTGCTGCTATCGCTTTGGAAGGCCGGTCCGACGTCTGCAGCCAAGCCTCGCCCTTGGGCGAATTGCTCAATCCATGCCGCGCCGTTGCTGAAATGATGCCCGCCCTTCGCATAGGGGGCGCTCGGAACGAGAGACTCGTCCAGCGTATCATAAGGCGGCGTGTTCTGACTCACATCGCCCTCCAAATTTAAGCCCGATACAGGGTGAGCCAGCAGGGAGAATGCATTGCCAGGGTCGGACACGCTGGTACCAAAAGTCACGATGCCGCTGAATGTCAATTGGGCACTCGCCATGCCCGGTAGGCCAAACACAAGGATAGCCAAAATAAAGCGCGTCCAAATTCTGATCGATGGGTTCTTCATATTATTCACCTCTGATTAATAATAAATGAATCGATGTAGATCGCATTCTCGCGACCGAAGGCTCAAGTTCCGTGCCGATGGTTTCCAATTTGGCTAGTCCTTTTTATGCAACAAAGCCTGGCTCAATTAGACATCATCTTATAGATTAACTAACCTCTACAATTAGTAAAAATACTTAAGTAATACTACTTATTATCTGGTCCCCACGCACCGCGTGGTAACCGAGGGCGGACGCGCCAGCGTCCCGATCCGCGATGTCGCCGCGGTATGGAAAACCACCTGTATTTGATCGCCCAATCGCCGGATTTACCGGCTGAAATCAGCAGTTTCAAATCATGGACCGCAAAATGCTTGCTCGAAGTGCTAAAAGAACAAAAGGCCGAACGCATCCTGAAACAACTGGCTTTTTATAAAAAGGCGTATAAAACAGACCGCGATTATCAGGTCTGGGAGGAAGGCTCGCATCCTGAGCAAATACAAACCCGTGCGATGATGCTGCAAAAAATCGAATACATCCACCAGAACCCGGTTAAACGCGGCTATGTCGACAATCCGGTGCATTGGCTCAATTCCAGCGCCCGCAATTACGCAGGACAAAACGGAGTGTTGAAAATTGATACGGAATGGTATGGCTGAATCGCGACGCTGGCGCGTCTTAACCGGCATTCCCACGCGGCGCGCGGGAACGAGATGGGTGGTCTCGCAAATTTCGGCGGAACAAAATCATGAGGCAATAAAAAAGGCCTTAGGTATTTCTACCTAAGGCCTTATTTTATCTGGAGCTGGTGATGGGACTCGAACCCGCGACCGGCTGATTACAAATCAGCTGCTCTACCAACTGAGCTACACCAGCTAAGAATCCGCCATTATACAGAATAATTTGATTTTGACCAGCATTTTTTAGCTTTTCAGCTCAGGCTTAATGAATTAAGCCTGAGCTGAAAAGCTAAAGCGATCAAAATCATATTTTTATAAACGGCGAATCACTTCGACCTTTTGGCCGCGCGTGGGTTGGCGCCCGTACGCGCTCGTTTTTTCCCGGCCAATCCCGCTTCCTGCCCGGTATGCTTGGTTCGAAAGTGTTGCAGCTTTTCGGCAGCGACGCCGCCGGTGCCTTTGGGCTGGAAGGTCGGGATCAGGTGGTGTTTGCCGTTGCCGATCAGGTCGCTGCGGCCCATCTCCTTTAACGCTTCACGGAGCAGCGGCCAGTTGTTCGCATCGTGGTAGCGCAGGAAGGCTTTATGCAGGCGGCGCTGTTTGACGCTTTTCGGGATATAAATATCATCGACGCTGCGGCTGACCTTGTGCAGCGTGTCCTTGCCGGAATGGTACATCGCGGACGCGATCGCCATCGGCGACGGCAGGAAGGCCTGGACCTGATCGGCCCGAAAGCCGTTGCGCTTTAGCCACAGAGCCAGGTTCAGCATGTCCTCATCGGTCGTGCCGGGGTGGGCGGCGATGAAATACGGGATCAGGTATTGCTCCTTGCCGGCTTCCTTCGAATATTTGTCGAACATCTGCTTGAAGCGGTCGTAGGTGCCGATGCCGGGCTTCATCATCTTCGACAGCGGGCCCTGCTCGGTGTGTTCGGGGGCGATTTTCAGATAGCCGCCGACATGGTGGGTGACCAGTTCCTTCACGTATTCCGGGGAGGTGACCGCGAGATCGTAGCGCAGGCCCGAGGCGATGAAGATCTTCTTGATGCCGGGCAAAGCGCGCGCGCGGCGGTAGAGCTTGATCAGCGGCGTGTGGTCGGTATTCAGATTCGGGCAGATGCCGGGGAACACGCAGGAGGGCTTGCGGCAGGCGACTTCGATCTCCGGGTCCTTGCAGGCGAGCCGGTACATGTTCGCGGTCGGGCCGCCCAGGTCCGAGATGTGACCGGTAAAGGCCGGCGAGGTGTCGCGGATCGCTTCGATTTCGCGGATGATCGAATCTTCCGAACGGCTCTGGATGATGCGGCCTTCGTGTTCGGTGATCGAACAAAACGTGCAGCCGCCGAAACAGCCGCGCATGATGTTGACCGAATGCTGGATCATCTCGAACGCCGGAATGTTGGCCTTGCCGTAGGTCTTGTGCGGCAGGCGCGAGTAAGGCAGATCGAAGACGCCGTCCATTTCCTTGGTGGTCAACGGGATCGGCGGCGGATTGATCCAGACCTGGCGCGGGCCGTGCTGCTGGATCAACGGGCGCGCATTGCCCGGATTGGTCTCGCCGTGCATGACCCTGGAGGCATGCGCGTACAGGATCGGATCGTCCTTGACGACCTCATAGGCGGGCAGACGGATGACCGTGTTCGCGCGCTGGTTTCTGAGCAGGGTCTTGTCGAATTTAACCACGTTTTCGCCCGGCGCGGCCTCCGGCGCCTTGGTCTCGCAGGCCGGCTGCTCCTGATACGGATTTTGCGGCGGCATCAGCGTGCCCGGTTTGTCGACATCGGTCGAATCCTTGACCGCGTAACCCGCCGGAATCTCCTTCACGAAATGCGCGGTGCCGCGAATGCCGGTTAGATCGGAAATCGCCTCGCCCTGCGCGAGCCGGTGCGCGATTTCGACGATCTGCCGTTCGCCGTTGCCGTAGACCAGGAGATCGGCCTTCGAGTCGAGCAGCACCGATTTTTTGACCGTATCGGACCAGTAGTCGTAATGCGCGATCCGGCGCAGGCTCGCCTCGATGCCGCCGATGATGACCGGCACATCTTTATAGGCCTCGCGGCAGCGGTGCGAATACACGTTGACCGCGCGGTCGGGGCGCTTGCCGGCTTCGCCGGCCGCGGTGTAGGCGTCGTTCGAGCGGATTTTTTTGTCGGAGGTGTAGCGGTTCACCATCGAATCCATGTTGCCGCCGGTCACGCCGAAAAACAGGTTCGGGCGTCCGAGTTTCCGGAAATCGTCCACGCGGGTCCAGTCCGGCTGCGAGAGGATGCCGACCCTAAAGCCCTGCGCTTCGAGCACGCGGCCGATCAGCGCCATGCCGAAGCTCGGATGATCGACATAGGCGTCGCCTGTCACCAGAATGATGTCGCAGCTGTCCCAGCCCAGCGCATCCATTTCCTGCTTGCTCATCGGCAGTTCGGGGGCCACGCCGAAACGCTGCGCCCAGAATTTACGGTAACCGAACAGATACGGCTCGGCGGAAAAAGCAGGATGGGTCATTTGGTGATTACTCGGTTGATAACGCGGGAATTGGATTTGATCAGCGTTTTAAGAAAGCTTGAAAATTCGATACGGTAAACTTGTTCGAGCGCTTCCGCCCGGCTGCGCAGATCCTTCAGCGAATACAGCGGCGCGCCTTTGTTGAAGGCCAGGCCGATCACATTGTCATAGTCGTTGACCGGCAAAAACAGCACCCGTTCCTGAAAGGCGCTGTTCAACCAATCGCAGTAAGCGGCGAACAAATTCTTGTCGGTGCTCCACAGATTCACGATCAGCATGCCGTCATCCTTCAGCAGCGCCCGGCAGGCATCGAAAAACGCGATGCTCGACAGCGACGGCGACATGCCGTCATGATCGAATATATCGACGAACAACAGACTGAAATAGCCGCCCAAAGTTTCCATCCGGCGGCGCACATATTCGCCGCCGTCGTCCAGGATCACCTTCAGGCGATTGTCCAGCGGCAGCCCGAAATGGCTGCGCGCGACCTTGACCACGTCCTTCCGGTATTCGACCGCGACTAACCGGCAATCCGGAAAATGATATAATAAGTGCCGGGCGAGCGAGCCGCCGCCCAAACCGAGAAGTAAACCCTGCTCCGGAGCATCTTTAAACAGCATCCAGCTATTCATTGCGCGCAGATAGGCCAGTTCCAGATTTTCCGGATCGTCCAGGCGCAGGCAGCTTTGCCTTGCGGAGGAACCGAAGTGTAGCGACCTGACGTTGTTTTTTTCGACCACTTCGATGACGCCGTCGTCATCGTGGCTTTGATAAATCAGCCGACCCTTGACTTTGTACATGCCTTTGACGCAAGTTTCCAATATACTGTCCCCATTATACCTCAAGATGCTTTTTAACCTGTTGAATTTATTGTTTTCATCGGCAAAACGTTCGCCGCTGTGCCGCTTGAAAAAACGCGCATTGCCCTAATATCGAGCAAGAACCGGCCGGTCGTGCGCGGCCGGCAAAATCGATTGCTTGTTTACCCTTTAATCATCCCGAGAATCCTATGAAACAGTTTCTTTTCCTTGTTTTATTGTCGTCCTCCTTCGCCGTTTTTGCGGACGACCCGAAAAACGAATGGCACAACACCACCTTGTCGGACGCCACGATCAAGAAAATCCAGTCATCCCAATTCGACTACAGAAAATGCGTGGATGCCGAGATGCGCAAACCCGCTTATCAGTCAGTCGATGTGCGCGCCGGCACCGAACAAGTCATCAAACAATGCGAGTCGGAGTTGGCGAAGATGCACGATGTCTATGCGGGCGAAAAAGTGCCCGAGGTGATCATTGGCCGCCATTTGAAGCAGATGCGCATGCAAACGACCCGCGCGGTGCTGCAAAACCTGATGTTTGCGGCCGCCGCGCGCGATGCCGGCCAAACCCAATAAGGAGTGATTATGAATATGCAATATGCCATCGATTTGTCCCTGCGACCGACCACCTTTGACCTCTGGCACGTTTGCCTGGCCGGCACCGCCGCGGTATTGGCGCTGATCCTGATCTGCGTGCTGTTGTCGATGTTGATCGGCATGTCCAGATGCCGGAAGAAGCATGCCGCCGCAGCCGTGGCTCCTGTCGTTGCGCCTGTCGCAGCGCCGGCTCCGGAACCTGTCGTCAAGATCGTCGAGAAAATCGTCGAAGTCGAAAAGATCGTGCCCGGCCCCGCGCCGGAACCGGTGATTCTGAAAGAATCGACCCCGGATGCCGCGCTGCAATTGCTGGGCCTTCTGCAGCAGCAGGCGCGCTTCATCGACTTCATCAAGGAAGACCTCTCCGCTTTCAGCGATGCGGATATCGGCATCGCGGCGCGCGTCGTGCACGAAGGCTGCAACAAGGTGATCAACGAACACTTTACCCTGGCCACCGTGCGCAACGAGCAGGAAGGCGGCAAGGTCACGCTGCAAAAAGGCTTCGATGCGGCAAGCGTGCGCCTGACCGGCAAGGTGACCGGCGAAGCGCCGTTTAACGGCACGCTGGTGCACAAAGGCTGGCAGGTCACGCAAATCCGGCTGCCGAAACTGACGCAAGGCTATAACGCGGCGATCGTCGCCCCGGCAGAGGTGGAATTATGAGCGAAGACATTCAAGCGACCGGGTCCGGCCCGCGCTATTCGGTCGGCATCGACCTCGGCACGACCCATTGCGTGCTGTCCTACGCCGATTTGAGCCAGGTCGAACACGACGACTTTTCGCCCGAAGTGCTGGCGATTCCGCAGCTGACCTCGCCCGGCTCCGTCGAAGACAAGCCGCAACTGCCTTCGTTTTTATATCAGGCGCACGAAGCGGAACTGGCCGAAGGCTCGACCGCCCTGCCCTGGACGCAAAAACCGGAGCATCTGGTCGGCGAAATCGCCCGCACGCTCGGCAGCAAGACGCCGATTCGCCTGGTCGCGAGCGCGAAGAGCTGGCTCTGCCATGCGGGCGTCGACTGCAAGTCGCCGATCCTGCCGAGCGATGCGCCCGAGGAAGTCGAGCGCGTCTCTCCTTTCGCGGCGACCACCGCGTACTTGCAGCACCTGCACGATGCCTGGCGCAATCTGCACCCCGATGCGCCATTGGAAGACCAGGATCTGGTGATCACGGTGCCGGCATCGTTCGATCCGGCCGCCCGCGAACTGACCGCCGAGGCGGCGCGCGCGGTCGGCCTGGGGCGGGCGATCCTGCTGGAGGAACCGCAGGCCGCGCTGTACAGCTGGATCGAGCAAAGCCACGGCGATTGGCGGAACTATGCGCAATGCGGCGACATCATCCTGGTCATCGACATCGGCGGCGGCACCACCGACCTGTCGCTGATCGCGGTGACCGACAATGCAGGCAACCTCGAACTGACCCGCGTCGCGGTCGGCGACCATATCCTGCTCGGCGGCGACAACATGGACTTGGCGCTCGCCTATACGGTCAAGGCCAAGCTCGAAAAAGACGGCCGCCGGCTCGAACCGTGGCAGGTGCAGTCGTTAATGCACAGCTGCCGCGATGCAAAGGAAAAAATCTTCAACGAGGCGTCTGTCGATCAGATGCCGATCGTGGTCGCGAACCGCGGCTCCTCCTTGATCGGCGGCACCCTGCGCACCGAGCTGACCCGCGAAGAAATCAATCAAGTGCTGGTCGAAGGCTTCATGCCGAAGGTCAGCGCGGCCGACCGGCCGCTCGTCAGACCGCGTACCGGCCTTCGGACCGTCGGCCTGCCGTATGCGCAGGATGCCGCGATCACGCGCCATCTGGCCGCCTTCCTGGCCAAGCAGCAAAGCGCGGCCGATGACCTGAAAGACGTCAATCTGCCCGCACAGGCGACCTTCCTGCACCCGACCGCGATCCTGTTCAACGGCGGCGTGCTGAAGGCAGAGCCGTTGGCCGAGCGCTTGACCGAAGTGGTGAACTCCTGGCTGACAGCGGAGGACGCGCCCGAAGCGCGACTCCTGCCCGGCGCCGATCTCGATCTCGCGGTCGCACGCGGCGCGTCTTACTACGGCGTGGTCCGCAAGGGCAAAGGCGTGCGCATCAAGGGCGGCACCGCGGCCTCGTATTACGTCGGCGTCGAAAGCGCGATGCCGGCGGTGCCCGGCCTGCCGCCGGAACTGCAAGCCTTGTGCATCGCGCCGTTCGGAATGGAAGAAGGCACTCAGGAAGAACTGCCGGACGAGGAATTCGGACTCGTGGTCGGCGAACCGGTGCGCTTCCGCTTCTTCGCCTCGAACTCGCGCCGCGACGACCAGGTCGGCGAGCGCCTGGCGTATTGGGCGGACGAAGAGTTGACCGAACTCGACGAGATCGAAGTGACGCTGCCGCCGGAAAATCGCCGTCCGGGCGAAGTGGTGCCGGTTCATCTCGGCGCGGCGGTCACCGAAGTCGGCACGCTCGAATTGCAGGCGGTTTCGCAAAAAGACGGCCAGCGCTGGAAGATCGAGTTTGATGTCCGGGCGGGAGAAAACTGATCCCTAAGCCCGACGCCGGACGGGTTTTGCCAACCCGTCCGCACGTTTTATTGTAACTTCGAAGCTGGCGTTAAACTTTCAGGACGAGGTTAAAAAACCCCTTCCAGCTGAAAAGGGTACGCGCAGCGTACCCTACGAACTCCATGTACCAACTCTGTTTCTACGTCCCCGAATCGCATCTTGAAGCGGTCAAGGCAGCCCTGTTTGCGCAGGGCGCCGGCTACTACGAGGCCTATGACCGCTGCTGCTGGCAGGTGCGGGGCGAGGGCCAGTTTCGGCCGCTGGCAGGCAGCCGGCCGCATCGGGGAGAAACGGATAGACTGGAAAGACTGACCGAATACAAGGTCGAGATGATCTGCCGGGACGAAGCGATCCAAGCCGTCGTGCAGACCCTGCTGGCCGTCCATCCCTACGAAGAACCGGCCTATCATTTTTACAAAATCCTGACTGCCGCGGACCTGTAAAAACTTCGACTCCGGCGCATCTTATTGCCGGTACGACTTCAGCTCGCCCAGCAGCCACCGCTCGCTGTCCTGCACCTTTTCACCCGCGCAAAACACCCGGTATTTTTTCCCGCTCAGCTCGCTCTTCGTCGCGCTCAGCGCGACGAAATCCTCCGCCGTCGCAATCTGGTCCTTGAAATGAGCGTATTTCTTCCGGATATGTTCGGCCGCTTCCTTGCCGCTATGCATCTCAAAGAATGAATTTAATGCTGTGCTACAGGGTCCAATAGCTGTTAAAAAATGTCGCGTAACCCATAACAGAGAGCCTCATTATCAATAATTTTCGCCCCGAAAAGCAAAGGGGAAAGGCCATGTCATCGAATATTACCATCCTGAAATGGCTGTTCGCGCTGGTTTTGATTTTTGGCGGATTTGTGGTCTACAAAATCTTCGGCGTGCTGGCAACCGATCTTCCCGATAAAGATTACGTCTGGCTGCTGAAACTGATCTCCGAATTCGGCCTGTTCACCTCGGTCGTGATTTCGGTCGGTTTTTTTCATCACTGGATCATCGCGACCGAAGAACGCCGGGAAACCGAGAAAATGTTTCAGAACGTGCTGACCAAATATATCGACGGCACCGTGATCAACGCGACCAAACGCGGCTTTGTCGGAATCACCAACAAGGAACTGGATTTTTCCGAGCTGATGCACGGACTTTATCACGGCGATTATGTGTATTGGCTGATTACCTTCGATCCGCGTTACAAACATCACTGCCGCGAACTGGAGCATGCGATCCGCAGAGGCGTGCACGTCAGGATGCTGATTTTAAAGGATTGTTCGATTTCCGAACTGTGCGCCAGCGAAATCATCGGCTACGAGGCCGAGGAGTTTCGCCAAAACAATCGCCTGTTCCTGTCCGCGCTCGAAGACATCGCCGGGCGTATCGACAACCGCAGCGAAGGCTCGCTCGGCGTTTTCGTCTACGACTCGTTGCCGAGTATCCCGCTGTTCATCATCCTGCGCAACGCGCCGAAAATGATGGAAATCTACAACAGCTTCTATCTCTCCGAACCGGTCGGCAGGATGCCATACCTGCACTGGCAGGCCGACATTAAGACCCGCACGGAGTATTCCTTCGAATCGGCCAACTGGAACATGCCCGATCTGTTTGCGGACTATTTTCAAAGACGCTGGTGCGCCGAGCGCGAAAAACTCGGCCTGGCCGAAAAAGACAATGCGCCGTATCAGGATTTTCTCTACGCGCCGGCAGCGGCGAAGCAAAAGTGCACACAGTTGACTGACGGATAGGGAAGTCAAGACAGCAACAAAACCTTGCCGATCTCCGGCAATAAATACATCGGCTAAGGCACAGCGACGACTCAGGGCCAGCGGGTTAATCTTTGTGCTCATTCTACAAGCCTCCTGTTCAGAGCGTCTCGCAGGGAGCGGATTTGCCGATAGCATAACGTCACGTTTCGCCGGATCGACTATAGTGTACGGTGAATCCTGCGCGGCCTGCTGCCGACGGAATCAAAAATACATTTCATCCGGGGAAGTTATGCGCAAATCAGCCATTCAGTTGACCGTCGGCGCGCTTTTGGCCGCATCCTGCGCGCCAACGCTAGGCGATCAAATCTACAAATGCAAAAATTCGGAAGGCCGCCTGCTTTATCAAAAAACGCCTTGCGCGGCCAACGTCGAAACGCTCTCATCCTGGACGCCGACCATCAAAACCCAACCGGCCGAAGCCGCCACGCCGCTGGCGCTCAAACAGCACGGCAGCGGGCATTATTTTGTCGACGGCGCGGTCAACGACAAACCGCTCATTTTTGTGATCGATACCGGCGCTTCGGTCGTTTCGCTGCCCAACGTCATCGCGTCCGCGGCGGGCATCCATTGCAAAGACAAGGCGCTGATGGAAACCGCGAACGGCATCACCGAAGCCTGCACCGCGGTGATCCCGGAATTGAAATTCGGCAATTTCGTGGTCAAGGATGCGGAAAGCATGATCGTGCCGAATCTGAGCCAGCCCCTGCTCGGCATGAACGTCCTCCAGCATTACAAGATCGCGCAGGATAACGGCGAGTTGCGCATTAGCCAGCCTTAAGCCTTTATTCTCAATGCAGTTTCGCAAGCCACGCCGGGTCGATCCGGCAGCCGCCGACTTCGGGGCGGTCGGCGATGTCCTGCTCGAAATCCCGGTAAGTGGGTAATTGAAAGGCCAGACGGTTAACTTTGCCGTCCGTGAATTCGAATTCGAGCGCGCCGCCTTTGGCCCAGGGACCGCCTTCCTTAGTTGTGAAAAGCAGGATGCCGATGCCCTTGCCCTGCTGTCCTGGCGCCGGACGCGCGCAGCTCAGTTCGCCGATTTTAAGGCCCAGAAAGACCTCGGCCAGTTGCTTCGCGCTGACCTGAATGCCTTCGCCCGGAATCGTCGAAAGGGACGGGACTGCCGGCACAACCGGTGCAGGCGCCGGTGGCAAGGCGGTATCGGCAGACTGAGGCGCAGCGGGAACCGCCGGCGGATTCAGCAACTTTTCCAGGCCGAAATCGCCCAGATGGTTTTGCAGCAAGACCTTGCCGTTCGCTTTATCGGCGGTCATCAACAGCGGATACAATTGCCTTTCCATCTCGGCGGCCGAGGTATTGCGGAGCACCGCCAGCAACTGCCGTTCGATCGATTGCAGGGGCGAGAATAACTGCTCCTGTTGGCGGCTGGTGGCGCCGAGCTGATCCCAATCGGCGGGCGTATTGACTGCCAGCCCCATCACCTTCATCACCGCATAATCGTCTTCCGCCAGACAGGCGCCGAAATTCTTGTCGCGGTAGGCCGCGATCGTTTTCGGACGCATGTCGTTGTCCGTCGCCCGGCGCCGGTCGATGTTGTAATTTTTCCAGTCGCCGCTATTGGCGAGGAAATAATACAGCAGTGCATTGCGGTCGAACTTGTTGAAGCCGAGCGCCTTCAGGGTCAGTTTCAATTTACGGCAGTTCGTTTCGACATCCGCGTAATTTTTCCAGTCCAGCTTTAAATTCGGTCTGTCGAGCGGCGGCGACTGGGCGATCAATTGCTCCAGCTTGATGTCGCCTCCAGCCGACTTGATCGTCGAATGGCTCAGTTCCTCGAAAGACAAATCATGGGCGTCGGGCACGCCGTCAGAACCGGTACGCAGAAGCAGCGTCGGCACGATTTCGGGATAAATCTTCAGCTCGCCCAACGGTTTGGTTTCGGCGCCGAGCAGATTGAGGCCGCCTTCGTCGACCTGAAAGACCTTGAAGACGGTCTGATTCAGCTTGCCGGTCTTGCCGCTGTAGGCGGCCAGCGCCGGCAACGAATGCGATTCGGAGCTCTGCTTCGCGGATGACTGATTTTGGGCCGGAGCCGCTTGTTGGCTGCTCTGCATCCACTGCCCGGCCAACTGCCCCATCACCGCGACGCCCAGCCCCGCGCCGGTCATCGCCAAAATGCCGCTCGCGGCATTCACGTCGCCGACCAAGCTCGAAACATCCAGGTCGCTGTTCGCATTGGTGTAGAAATCATAATCGACCTGCGTTTCTCTGCCGTTGTCGAGACGCAGCCACGGCGTCAGAGTCAGTTTTTTCGCATCGAACCTGAAATTGCACTTGCCGGTCGTGGCCTGGTAAAGGAAGCCGGATGCCTCGCCCTGGAATTTGACCACGTCGTTGCGGACACGGTAAACCAACGCGGCAGACAAGTCGCCTTTTTGGTAAGGCGCGAGGTCCGAACAGCCGCCTTTCAGGAAATTGTCGCCCTGAGCGGAAAATTCGGAAACCAGGCGAACGTAATAATCGTCGCCATCGATCGCCTGAAACCCGGCCAGCGGCTGCAAAGGCTGCGGCGTCATTTCGGGCCGATCTATCGCGATCTGGCGGGTTTCCGCGCAGGCAGTCAGCAAGGCGGCGGCAAGCAGAGATAAATGGCGGTATGAACTGTGATGAAAGGACATGCTGTAATCTTGGCTGCGCCGTTTGCACGGCGGATAATGAAATGAATGTAAACATCGGGATTTTATCATCTTTCGCTTTTGCGGTTAACGCCGATTTGCAGGTCGCCCGGCATCGGCTCGAAGCGAAAGCGCCGCCGATTGGTAAATCCCAGCCGGGACCATTAGAATACCCGGCTTATTACGTTTCGGTCTGATCACGGCAATGCAGTCTTTTAAAACCCAGGAAAACGCCCGGGGCAAGCAACACGACGAAGAAAGCTCGCGGCGGCAATGGATCTCTGTGTTTTTAGTGATTTTGCTGCTGCATGCCGCGCTGATCGCTTATCTGCATCGGCCTGACGAACCGGAAACGCCCGCAAAACCCTTGGTGATGGATGTGGCGCTGATTGCCGCGCCGGCGCCGCAACCGGTAAAGCCTGTGGTTCCCCCCGCGCCGCCGGTCGTGCCGCCCAAACCGCCGCCCAAACCGCAGCCCAAACCAGTCAAGCCGAAAAAAGCGCCGGTCATGCCGAAGAAAACGCAGGTAGCCCCGAAGCCCGTCCGCGCCCCTACGCCTGAACCCGCACCGGCAGCAAAACCCGAGCCTGCGGCGCCCCGGCAAGAAAGCCCGGCGCCGCCGATTTCGGCACCGCCAAGGCCCGCGGTAGCACCGGCGGCGCAACCGCCGAAGACCGAAACCTTTACCGAGGCGAACTATAAAGCCAATTACAAATCCAATCCGAAGCCCGAATACCCGCGCATTGCGAAAAGCCGCGGCTGGCAAGGCAAAGTGCTGCTGCGCGTCCAGGTGACCGCCGACGGCCATAGTGCCGGCATTTCGGTGCAGCAAAGCAGCGGCCATGAAATGCTCGACGAAGCCGCGATCGAGGCGGTCAAAAACTGGACCTTCATTCCGGCCAAACGCGGCGACACGCCGGTCGCCAGCACGGTCACCGTGCCGATGCAATTCAAATTGAACGAATAACCCTCTGGAGAAGTGAATGCCCCTGCAAATTCCACCGTCAGTGATCATCAATGGAACCCTCTATACCTTGCTGATTTTCTCGGTGATCACCTGGACGATCATCGTATTCAAGGCCTGGCAGTTTAGACAAAACAACCGCAACAACGAGCGCTACCTCCTGGTCTTTTGGGACGCGCCGAATCTGGAAGCGGCCGAAATTCTGCCGCCGAGCCTGGCGCGCGGCCCAAAGGCAAACATCGCACAACGCGGTTTCGCCTGGCTGGCCGACCTGAAACAAACCGGCGGCGCGGCGCTGAAGTACCGCGGCGAGCCGGAAGCATTGTTGGAGCAGGCCCTGCGCATCCAGACCCAACAGGAACTGCGGACGATGGAAAGCGGCCTGACCATGCTGGCCAGCATCGGCAGCACCGCGCCTTTCGTCGGCCTCTTCGGCACCGTGCTCGGCATCATGAATGCGCTACAGGACATCAGTAAGAGCGGCTCGGCGAGCCTCGACGTGGTCGCAGGCCCGATCGGCGATGCGCTGATCGCGACCGCGATCGGCATCGCGGTCGCGGTGCCGGCGGTGCTCGCCTACAACTATTTCGTGAAGCGCGCCAAGCAGCACCGGGTCGGCCTCGAAAATTTCGCCGACGGCTTTCTGCATATCGCATTCAATTCGGACGCGCACGCGAGGAAATAACATGGCCTTTAAAGCGCAATCGGACGACCAGGATGCGGTCAGCGAAATCAACGTCACGCCGCTGGTCGATGTGATGCTGGTGCTGGTGATCATTCTGCTGGTCACCGCGCCCCTGTTGACTCAGTCGGTCAAGGTGAACCTGCCGAAAACCGCGCAGACCACGGCCGATGTGAAAGATCAGCCCTTACAGCTGGGCATCGACGCGCAGGGCGCGATCACCCTGAACAAAAAACCGCTCGCGGATAACGCCGCGCTCGAGGCAGCCTTAAAAACCGAGCTGGCCCGCGATCCTGAAATCGCGGTGCACCTGTACGCGGATCAGGCCGTCAACTACGGCAAGGTCGCCGAAATCATGGCCGCGGTGCAACACGCGGGCATTGCGAAGATGGGCTTTGTAACGGTCGAGCAATAAGAAGGCTCGACCCGGCTGCCGACCCGCATGGATTGCGCAGGCCCGGCATGAATAGCATATAATCTGACTCTCGCACGGATAAATGTCGTTATGAAACTCAAAAACACCCTGCTCTGCCTGCTTCTGTCGGCCTCCTGCGCCAGTTTTGCGGAAGACAAAACCCCGATCCGTATCGGCATGCAAGCCACCGGCACCTCCGGCTGGGAGTTGTCGGTATTGGAACAGGCCCCTGAAAAGGCGAAACAGCCCTTTACGGTACAGACGCAACAGCTTGCGAACGCCGAGGCCGGCAAGATCGCGCTGCAATCCGGCGCGGTCGATCTGATCATCTCGGACTGGATCTGGGTGTCCAGGATGCGCGCGACAGGCGCCGATTTCACCTTTCATCCGTATTCGACCACCTCCGGCGCGCTGGTCGTCGCCGGCGACAGCCCGATCAAATCCCTGGCCGACCTGAAGGGCAAGCGTCTCGGCATCGCGGGCGGCGAGTTCGACAAAAACTGGCTGCTGCTGAAGGCGCTCGCGAAAAAGCAGCAGATCGATCTGGATGCGAGCGTCGAAAAGGTGTTCGGCGCGCCGCCCTTGATCGACGAGCAATTGAAACTCGGACGCATCGACGCCGCGCTGAACTACTGGCATTTTGCGGCGCGCCTGGAAGCCCAGGGCTACCGGCAAATCATCGACGGCAAGGGCATCCTGCAAGGACTCGGCATCAACGAGCCGGTCGCGAACCTCGGTTATGTGTTCAAGCAGAGCTGGGCCTCAGCGCATAAACCGGCGCTCAACGCGTTTCTGAAGGCTACCGAAACGGCGAAAAAGCAGTTGTGCACCCAGGATGACGCCTGGCGCGGCGTGATTCCGCTGCTGAAGACCAACGATCAGGCCAGCCAGGACAAGCTCAGGCAGCGCTATTGCGACGGCATCGTCCAGCCGGGTGGAGAAGCCGAGCGGCAGGCCGCCGAGCGCATCTACCTGCTGCTCCGCGAGTTGAGCGGCAAACAGCTGACCGGCGCTGCCGAATCGCTCCAGCCCGGCACCTTCTGGACCCTCGACTGATCCCGGCGCCTCTTGAGTAATCTGCAAAAATTTTTTCCGGCCCTGTCGCTGGCGGTCTTCGTCGCGGCATGGCAGGGCGCCGCGTGGGTGCTGGACAGCAATCTCTTGCCTTCGCCTGTGACGGTGGCCGGCGTGTTTTGGCTGGAACTCCTCTCCGGACAGCTGACTTATCATCTGGGATCGACCCTGATCCGCCTGATCGTCAGCTTCGCGGTCGCGATGCTGCTCGGCTCGGCGATCGGCCTCGCGCTCGGGCGCAACAAAAATCTGAACGCGTTCTTCGACAACTGGCTGGTGATCTTTCTGAACATACCGGCCCTGGTCACGATCATCCTGTGCTATGTCTGGTTCGGTCTGAGCGAAGCCTCGGCGATTTTGGCGGTCGTGATCAACAAGCTGCCGAACGTGATCGTAACGATACGCGAAGGTGCCCGCACGCTCGATCAGGACCTGCTGGACATGGCGCGCTGCTATCGGCTGAGCCGGATCAACACGCTGAAGCATGTGATCTGGCCGCAACTGCATCCCTTCATGATGAGCGCGACCCGCTCAGGGCTCGCGTTGATCTGGAAAATCATCCTGATCGTCGAACTCCTGGGCCGCAACAACGGCGTCGGCTTCCAACTGCACCTGTATTTTCAATTGTTCGATGTCGCGAGCATCCTGGCCTATTCGATCGCGTTCGTGATCGTGATCCAGGGCATCGAGCATACGATCCTGAAACCGCTGGATAAACAATCGCAAAGGTGGCGCAGGTGAGCGACATTCAGATCGAGGTCAGGCAAAAGGTCTACCCGGCCGCGGGTCAGGCCGCGCCGCATGCCGCGATCCAGGATTTTAAGCTGACCCTGCATGCCGGCGAGTTCGTCTGCCTGGTCGGCCCCTCCGGCTGCGGCAAGACCACATTGCTGAACATCGTCGCCGATCTCGATCAGGATTATGACGGCGAAATTCGAATCGCCCGGCAGCAGGCGCGGCCGAAGATCGGTTATATCTTTCAGAATCCGCGCCTTTTGCCCTGGCGCACGGTCAGGCAAAACATCGAACTAGTGCTGCAAGGACGTGACGCCACAGAAACGGTCGATTTTTTGCTCGAGACGATGCAACTGACCCGCTTTCAGCATGTGTACCCTGAGCGCCTGTCCCTGGGCATGAGTCGAAGGGTCGCGATCATCCGCGCGTTTGCGATCGATCCCGAACTGTTGCTGATGGACGAGCCGTTCGTGTCGCTCGATCCGCCGACCGCACGGCAAGTCCGGGAGCTGTTGCTGGAACTTTGGCGGAAACGTCCGCACACGGTATTGTTCGTCACGCATGACCTGCGCGAAGCGATCGCGCTGGCCGACCGGCTGATTTTTCTGTCGCCTTCGCCGATGTCGATCGTCGGCGATATTCGCGTCACGATACCGCGAGACCTAAGGCAGGATGAAAACGAAATCGAAGCGTTTAGGCGCCAGCTTTTGGACGGCGCGCCCCATATAAAACAACTTCTGTAGCGCTTTGATCGCGGCTTTCGATTACGCCAACCGGGGGTTGCTAATTAGCTAGATTTGCCCGATACTAACACCGATCAGGCTTTGTGAAACGTTACAACCCATAGGGGCTACCCTATACACCATCGGAGACACATCATTATGAAAAAAACAATTATTTCGGGACTTCTGACCGCGGGTCTCGCGCTTTGCTCATTGACCGCGTCGGCAGCCGGCGACGATCAATACCCGGCCGCGAACTTCCAGCCGAAAGTCGTTTTCATCGATAAGGATGCGGCCGCCGCAGCGTCCAGCAGCAGTGAGTCTGCTGCACCCAAATGCGCCGAAAAAGCAGCCGCGGCGAAGCAAAGCGAATTCGATCCGAAATATCCGGCGGCCAGCTTCGAGCCTAAAGTGGTTTATCCTAACTAAGCCCGCTTCTCGCTCCCTCTTTGCAGGTCGGGACACGCTCTGCCGAGCCGCCCGACCCGCAGCCTGAATCCGGCTGGATTCGCCGCATCCTGATTTGAATCAGGCCTGATTTGCCCTCAGTCCATGCAACGGCATGTTGACGATCTTCAGCCTCGCCATCACCCTCGGCAAGCGTTTTTCACGCTGATGCGCCAATGACGCATGCGAGAAACGCCGCTGTTATTTTTCTGAAGCCGGTGCTTTACAAGATGCCTCGTCCACCTCAGTACACTCCCTTGGCTCGTTTAGAGCCGCATTTGAGATCCTCTACGGAGTTCCGGTTTTTCCATTTGCGCACTGTCTTTGATTTCCCTCTTTGAGTTGACGATAGAGCGCCATTTAAAATATAGCGGTTACGACGGTATTACGGCACCGATACCCAAAAGCTCGTGTTGCCGACGATGTTAAAACCTCCGACCGTTGGTGTCACACAAGGGACGATGCCGTTGTAAAGTTGCCGTCTATCGCTTCCGGATTTCGGCATTCCCTTTATGGGGGATGCAGAAATGACAGAAAACGATGTACTTCCGGATGGACGGGATGGTGACATAAGAAAACATCCCGTCGGCGGTTTTTTCGGCGTTAATGGGCTATTTCAGGGACCCAACCATTTGCCAAGCGGACGCTATAAGCGACCGGAGTCGCCACGCTGGTGTCCGTACGGTACAGGTTGATTTCGACGTAGTACTCGTTGTTTTCGAAATCAAAGGTATGGTCGAATGTCTTTACGTCTTCTTGTGCCGCGACACTGGCTGTCAGGTTGCTGTTAAACGTCGCAATGGTCGATTCGCTCAGCGTTGCCCTGCTGACTTTTTTCAGTGAGGCAGTCATTTGGGCTTTAGTACCGATGCCGTCAGTATCCTTGTAGCCAACAATCAAAGAATTCCACTCCCAGTTTGGATTTTTCCAATAAGCAGCGGAACCAAATTCATCGGGGTCGTCAGCTACAAAAGCGGGTACATAATCATAGCTAGGCGTGACATTGCAACGCACGGTAATCGGCGAAATCAGGAATAATGGCGGAAAGTCGTCCGGCTCCGGTTCGGATGCGGTCCGGTTTAAGTCCGGTTCGGGCGCGGTCTGGCAAGCCGGAAAACGCCGCTTGCCTCCGGCAGGCGGACCCATGCGCCAGACGCAATGATCCTCTGGCCTACACGCGGAATACTCGAGGAGAACAACACCATGCCCCAGCCTGTCTGGTTATTCGATCGGTTCCGGCTCGATACCGGGGATGCCAGCCTGTGCCGTGACGGCCAGGTCGTCAACCTTGCCCCCAAGGCGTTCGCGCTGCTGTGCTGCCTGGCCGAGCGGGCGGGGCGGCTGGTGACCAAGGATGAATTGCAGGATGCCGTGTGGACGCACCATTTTGTCAGCGAATCGGCGCTCAAGGGCCGCATGAACGAACTGAGGCAGGCTTTGGGCGATGACCCCAAGGCACCGAGCTACATCGAGACGGTGGCTCGGCGCGGCTATCGCTTCATCGCCGAGGTGAGCCGGGAGGACGCCCATCCGGTGACCGCTGCGGCCGGTCCGACCGCCGGCGGCGCCTTGGCGTCGATCCGCTGGGACACACCGGACGCCCTCCCCGGGGTGGGCCGCGAGGCGCCTTTGGCGCATCTTCAGCGGCTCTGGGGAAAGGCCGTGGCAGGCCGCCGGCAACTGGCCTTCGTCACCGGCGAAGCGGGGATAGGCAAAAGCACTTTGATCGAGATGTTTATGCAGACCGGGCAGGATAAGCCGGCGGTGCTTTGGGGGCAGTGCATCGAGCACTTTGGCGCGGGCGAGGCGTTGCTGCCGCTGCTGGGCGCGCTGGCGCGGCAGGGGCCGAGCCTGATCTCCGTATTACGCGCCCGGGCGCCGGCCTGGCTGGTGCAGATGCCGGGGCTGCTTTCGGCGGAGCAGCGCCTGGATCTGCAACGGGAAGTGCTGGGGGCCACGCAGGAGCGCATGCTGCGGGAGGGCTGTGAAATCCTCGAAACCCTGAGCGCGGAAACGCCGCTGATCGTGGTGCTGGAAGACTTGCACTGGAGCGATTACGCCACGCTGGATCTGCTCGCCGCGCTGGGACGGCGGCCGGAGCCGGCGGCGCTGTTGGTGATCGGCAGCTACCGGCCGAGCGACGTGGCGTTACGGGACCACCCGATGCGGCGGGTACAGCAGGAATTGCAGGCGCATAAGCTGTGTGCCGAAGTGGCGCTCGACAGCTTCTCCTCGGCGGAACTGCACGCCTATCTGGGGCGGCGCTTTCCTGAAGGCCGCTTCCCCGAGGCGATCGCCGAAATCCTGCACCGCCGTACCGGGGGACATCCCTTGTTTCTGGTGAACCTCCTCGACTATCTGCTCGCCGAGGGGCGGCTCAAGCAGAGCGGCGGCTGGTGGAGCGTCGCCGGCGGCGGAGATGGTCTGGAGCGCGGGGTGCCGGACGACATTCGGCAGATGATCGAACAGCAGGTCGCGCGTCTGAGCCCGGGCGAGCAGCAGTTGCTCGGGGTGGCGAGCGCGGCCGGGATGGACAGCACGGCGGCCCTGCTGGCCGCCGTGCTGGGAGAAGATCCCCTCACCGTCGAAGCCCGCTGTGAAGCCTTGGCGCGGCGCGGACCGATGCTGGCGGCGGATGGGGTGGCGGAGTGGCCGGACGGAACGCTGGCGGGAAACTATGTCTTCCGTCATGCGCTGTATGCAGAAGTGTTGTACCAGCGCCTGCCCCCGGCCTATAGGATCTCGGTGCACCGGCGCCTGGGCGAGCGGCTGGAACTCGCCTACGCAGAGCGGGCGGGAGAAATCGCCGCCGAACTTGCACGTCACTTCGAGGACGGGCGGGACTTCGTCAAGGCCGTGCGTTATCTGCGGCTTGCGGCCGGACAGGCGGCGGCGCGCTTTGCCAACCGCGAGGCCCTGGAGTATCTCAGCCGCGCCTTGACGCGTGTGGAACGGCTCCCCAGCGAAACCCAAACGGACAGCCGGCTGGCGCTGCTGCGGCAACGCGCCCTGGTCCACCGGACGCTCAACGATTGGCACGGAATGGTAACGGACCTCGAAGCGGTGGTGGCCGTTGCCCGCGCCGAGGATCGGCGAGAGGAAGAGGTCGGCGATTTGATATCGTTAAGCTGGGCGCTGTTTCATTCCGACCGCTCCCGTCATCTCGTCATTGTGGAACTGGCGGTCGAGCGCGGCTACGAACTCGAGAACGACCGGCTCAAGGTCTACGCGCTCGCCAATCGAGCCTATTTTCGCCTTGATTTTGGCGTGTGGCAGGACGAAGAGCTGGCGGCCGTTGCCCATGCGGTAGCCATTGCCCGCCAGGCGCGGGATGACAGACCCCTGGCCTTATATCGTCTGATTCAGAGCATCCTCGATCTCAACCAGGCCGATTACGCCGGCGCGCTCGCGGCTGCGCAAGAAGTGGCTCGGTTTGGCCTGGCGATGGGTGATGGCTACCTTCACCTAGGCGGCCAGTATCTTTCCACTTGGGCTTTGCTCGGCCTGGGCAGATGGGGCGAACTGCGGCGCGTTCTGGCCGAAGGCATGAAAGCGGCGGAGCAAAACAACAGTCCGATGGGCCGGTCGCTATTCCACTTGGTGGGTGCGGCCCTGCATCTGGAGGTTGAGGATTTTCAGGGGGCGCTGGCCCTGTGCGAACGAGGGCAACTACTGCCGGGTGACCCTGCCCTTCTCTTACATCGACTTCTGCGCGGGCAGGCGCACCTGGGCCTGGGGCAGTATCCCGAGGCCGCGCGTTGTTTCGGAGAACTCACCCAGGCTTTGGATGCCGGCGGCTTGACTGAACTGCGCAATCAGATAAGGCTCCGCAGCGGTCTCGGCGCGTATTGGCTGGCGCAGCACGAGCCCGCGCGGGCGCGCGCCGAGGCCGGACGTCTATTGGAACTGGCTTCCCCGCCGGACAATCGCGCCAATATGGCGCTCGGCCACCGGTTGCTAGCACAGATTGCCCTCACGGAGGGCGACTGGACAGAAGCGGCAACACAGGTCGCGCTCGCCCTGGTCGCCATCGACGGCGTAGAGGTGCCGCTGGCCGCTTGGCGCGTGTACGAAACCGCGGCGGAACTGCACCTGTGCCAGGGGCAGGCCGGCCTAGCCCAGGACTTTCGGTGCCAGGCCGAGGCAGGGCTGTCCCGCCTGGTCGGCTCGCTCGATGAGTCCGACCCCTTGCGCCGGTCGCTCCTCGCCCACCCGCTGCTCCGTCTTGCAGCAGCGCATAAGATGGGCTGAGGCACGAAGCTCATCTTATAAACAAGGAGTCCTAAAGTTCCCCTTCGGCCCAGACAAATATTTGCCGAGCCAGGTAGGGCGCGCATCGCGCACCGTTTTGATGTCCTAGCGCTTATGCGTTTGGGACCAGACTTCGACGTATGTGCCGCGTGGGTCGCGTGCCTGCATTTTCTTGAGGAAACTCTGAACGCTATCGAAACCCTTGCCGGCCTTCGGCACGATTTCAGTCCTCACCAGATTCTTGGCGCCGGGGTGGACGTAAGCGCTAAACAAATACCAATGTTCCACATATCGGGTTGGGTCGGGGTGTTCGGGCACATAAATCGCTCCGACCACGGTGTTCCGCTGTCTCAGATCGTGAACATTCGGGTCGACTTGCGCCTGGGCATGGCCGGCGAACAGGCTGGCGGCGGCCAGCGCGAGGCAAGACAAACGACAGGTTTTCATGGGACTACTCCTTAAAAGGTTGAATGAACGGCAGACTTGCAAACCCAGCCGCGCTTCGGCACTTGATTCCAGCCAGATAGGGTGCGCATCGCGCACCCTAAAAGCGGTTACGGACGTGGCGAAAGTGTTCCGGTCACCGTTAATGTACCCGTGTCGCCGCCTAGAAACCCAGACTGAAAGATTGCCGTTGCACTAACTGTTACATGCCCTGCATTGTCGATTCTGGAACCCTTCGGATTCAGTGTTTCAGTTGACAGCACGAAGGTAATGTCCGAATCACCAGCAAAAGCATTACTTTCGTGGAAATGCAGCGGCAGCGTCAACTTCATTACACCCTTTGTTCGATTGCACGAACCGCTCGCAGCGCCTTTTAATGAGATGGTCGTTGTGTTGCTTCCGCCGGGTACTGGAAATGGGCCAATGATGATCGGTGGAAAGTTTACGATGTCGCAAAAACTATGATCGTATTTGTGAAAGAGCAACTGGATCGAAATGTTGTGCGCGAACGGTCCTTTTGCATCACTGTTGCTAGTGGTCAGCACCGCCTGACCTTTAAACACGACTATCGTGTCTGGCCTGCCTCCTTCCGCGATCCTACATCGGTCGTATTGCGCAGACTTTGCCGAAACTTTCTGCCATAGTGCTTTTACTGCCGCCAACAGGCTAGGTTCGGGCTTACCCGGATTAGGACTGTCCGCGTCCTGGATATAGTCAGGGTCGGACTGAATCTCAAGAATTTGGTCATTAAGATCATTAAGTTCTTGTTTAAGAATATTGCATTTGCTTGTCATGGTAAATTCCTTTGTTGATTAATTGTTTAAATAGCGATTACGACTGTATTACAGCCATGTCGGATCGTCTTCTAGACACCCTTGTTTATACTGTCGATTATTCAGGCAACAAATCCGTTAAGCCTATACCGTACATGTGTGTTGCCAAGGATTGGAAGAAATTGCAAACCTTGACAACCTAACGTCCTGAAACACTAGACCGCCGGAACCAGGAAGACCGTTTTGCCGTTGGCGATATCGAAACCTTCGACCGTCGGCATCACGCAGGGGACGATGCCGTGGGCGTCGGGGACGACGCTGACGACCGCATACAACTCCAGACGCGAACCCTGGCTGGGCGCGAAATTAGCGGCTTTCACATCCAGCGCGGCGGCTTGACCGGGCGCCAGCAATTTTGTGGTCTGCGCCAGCAATACGCCGGCTTTGGTATAAAAGCTGAGCGTCACGCGGTACGGGTCGGGCGGGTAGCCGTCCGGATTGTGGATGTCCGCCGTGTTGACCACATTCAGCCGCGCCGCTTGCCCGCGGGCGATGCCGATGATGCCGGAGTCGTAAAAGCCGGGCGGGTTATGCTCGGCGGGCGGAGTATCGTCGGGCGGATTATGCCGCCCCGGATAGACGAAGGCGGTGCGCTGGGTGATGTTGTCGATCACTTCCACCGCCGACCTGAAATCCGGCGTGTTGCCGCGCACATCCGGTTCGACAATCACAATCGGGCGAATTCTCTGCCGCAGGCCAACCGGTATTGACGGAGCGGCATAATCCAAAAAGGCGGACTGCCCGGCGATCATCGGAAAGGTCTGCTGCGTCAGGACCCGGCCGTCGCCGTTCAGGAAATACAGCGTGACGCGGTACGGATCGGGCGGATAGATTTGGTCTGGTATGCGGTCAAGCCTGACGTTGAGTCGCGCCGTTTGCCCGTCGGCGACGCCCAGCATGCCGAATCCCGGAGGATCCGGCTGCGGGTTGAAGTCGGCGGCCTGGGCGGTCTGGCTCCAGGGCAAGGCCGCCATGAGCCCCATCAGCGCGCAGAAGACCAGCGCTCTGAAGCCGCTTGATGTCGTTGTGTCAATATTCATGAGTTTTTACCTCGGTCGTTTGGTTGTCGAAGTTAGCGTTTTGAAATGGAACGTTTTAGCCTTGCGGCAAACCTTCTGATGCAGACGCCCTAACCCATGCATTTGGATTGGGCAAAAGCGGCTGCTCCAGAAGTTGATGCCAGAATATCGGAACGGACTTGGAAAGTCGTCCGGCTCCGGTTCGGATATGGTCCGGTTTAAGTCCGGTTCGGGTGCAGCGGTCTGGCAAGCCGGAAAACGCCGCTTGCCTCCTGCGGGCGGACTCATGCGCCATACGCAATGATCCGCCTACACGCGGAATACTCGAGGAGAACAACACCATGCCACAGCCTGTCTGGTTATTCGATCGGTTCCGGCTCGATACCGGCGATGCCAGCCTGTGCCGTGACGGCCAGATTGTCAACCTTGCCCCCAAGGCGTTCGCGCTGCTGTGCTGCCTGGCCGGGCGGGCGGGGCGGCTGCCCAAGGATGAATGCAGGATGCCGTGTGGACGCACCATTTTGTCAGCGAATCGGCGCTCAAGAGTCGCATGAACGAGCTGAGGCAGGCTTTGGGGGAAGTGCTGGAAGACTTGCACTGGAGCGATTACGCCGCGCTGGAACGGCGGCGCTGTTGGTGATCGGCAGCTACCGGCCGAGGGACGTGGCGTTATGGAACCACCTGATGCGGCGGATAAAGCAGAAATTGCAGGCGCATAAGCTGTCGATGACCCGTATGGGCTCAACAGGGGCAAACAAAACCTTGTCGCCAGCGTGCGGGGTTCAAGTCATTCCGACTTGAATCAAGCTTGATTCACCCCCGTCTCATGCAACTGTATGTTGACGATCTTCAGCGTCGCCATCACCCCCGCAAACACCTGATTCGCATGCACCCCGCGCGTTTTACGCAATTCATTGCCAAAATCCCAGGTAATCACGCATTCGGTCAACGCATCGGTATGACCGCCTTTCGGTATTCTGACTTCATAATCGGCTAATGCCGGCAGCGTGCAGTCATGCAGCGCCAGTACCTTGCCTATTGCCTCGATGAAAGCAGAGAAGCCGCCGTTGCCGGAACCGACGGCCAAATGCTTCTCGCCGTTGACTTCGACGCGGATGCTCGCGGTCGATTCGAGATTTAATCCACTGGTGATCGAACAATTCAGCAGGCGGATGTGCTCGTAACTCTTGCTTTCGAGCACGTCGGCGATGATGAACGGCAGGTCGTCGGTCGTGATCGTCTGCTTCGAATCGCCGAGCTGCACGATACGGGCCAGCACCTTTTTCTGATTTTCCTCGGACAGCTCGACTTCCAAGAGTTCCAGATTCTTCTTCAAGGAGGCCTTGCCGCTCATCTTGCCGAGCGCATAGCTGCGCGTGCGCGAGAAGCGTTCCGGGCTCAGCCGGGTCTTGTACAGCCCGCCCTTCTGATCGCCGTCCGCATGGATGCCCGCGGTCTGGGTGAATACGTCGGTGCCGATGATCGGCGCATTCGCGGCGACGCGCTTGCCGGAAAAATTCTCGACCATCTGGCTGATGCGGACGATATGGGTTTCGTCGATAGACAACTGCATCGCCAGCTTGTCGCGCAGCACGACCGCGACTTCCGCGAGCGAGGCATTGCCCGCGCGCTCGCCGAGGCAGTTGACCGTGCAATGCACCGAGCTGACACCGGCGCGCACCGCCGCCATCACATTCGCGGTCGCGAGGCCGTAGTCGTTATGCGGATGAAAATCGAATAGCAGCGACGGATAGCGCGAACACATGTCGCCAATGCTGGCCTGCACCTCGTTCGGCGACATCACGCCGAGCGTGTCCGGCAGCATGAAATGACTGATGCCGGCGTCCTTCAGGTTGTTCATCAGGCCGAATACATAGTCCGGGCTGTTCTGGTAACCGTTCGACCAGTCTTCCAGATAGACGTTGACCTTCAAGCCTTTCTGCAAGGCATAGTGGATCGTTTGCAGAATATCCTGGGTATGCTGCTCAAGCGTTTTGCCCAGTTGCTCGCGGCAATGCTTCTCGCTGCCCTTGGTCAACAGATTGATCACGCTGCCGCCGGTTTCGAGAATCCAGTCGACGCTGCGGGTATGGTCGACAAAACCGAGCACTTCGACACGGCCGGCAAAGCCTTCCTGCCGCGCCCACTCATTGATGCTGGCCACCGCCTCTTTCTCGCCCTGCGAAACCCTGGCCGACGCCACTTCGATCCGATCCACGCGCAACCATTGCAAGAGCGCCTTCGCGATGTTGACTTTTTCCGCGGGCGTGAACGAAACGCCCTGCGTCTGTTCGCCGTCGCGCAGGGTCGTGTCCATGAGCTGGATGTATCGGGATTCTGTAGCCATAATCGAGGTTTTTAGGTCCTGGCGCGTTCATGGTAGACCGCGCTGATCGAGAAGATAGAAAACCTTTTATTTTACACCGATATGGAAAAAACCTTAGCAACTAAATCATCACGTTTTTTGCGCCGAAATCAATCAAATCATATTCCCATGTGTAGGAATATCCAAAAAACCACACAATAATGGACCTTCTGGCCTAATGCGGCGCCCAAAATGAATAACGGGCCGCCAGAACGCTTTCATGCTCCGGCAGCCCTTTCCGCTGACTGGCTACAGATACAAAGCGGCTTAGCTTTTATCTTCGTCCTTAACCTCGCATTCCTCCGATAACGGGTCGGGCGTCTCGCCGTTCTTGGCTTGGTTCACATAGAGCACCAGATTGCCTAGGAACGCGAGCACGTCCTTTTGTTCGCTTTTGGTGAGCTTGTTAAAATTGTTTCGCGAATCATTTGAGTCGCCATGGTGCCAATTAACGGCCTCCCTCAAGGTCGTCGCGCGGCCGTCATGCAGCCAAGGACCGGTGCAGGCTACCCCCCACAGTTCCCGTGTACCGAATATCGCCTTGCCTTTTTCGACATCGTAATCTCCGTAAGACGCTTGCGGCAGGATCGCATTGACCGGATCGTAGTTCACGAGACTCATATGGCCGTTGCCGTATTCCTTCGGATCTTCCAATTCATCGACGCGTTCGGACAGCTCATCGCCCATCCAGTGCCTCTTCAAATCGCCGTATAAGCGCACGACGGTCTTGCCGTTTTGTTTTTCGAACGCACCGAGCAAAGTTTCCTGGGTTCCTTTGCAAAATCGGTTATCCGGCAGATCCTTGGCCAAATCAAATTTGACCGGATGCTCCGGTTTCACGCCCTCGGCTTCCAAATCGACCTGCACTTGACCTTTGGTCTTGAAGAATTTTTTATCATCGCGGTGATAAAGTGAATTGCTGGGTTCATAAAACACACTGCTATCCAGCGTCAATGCCTTTTTGTGGCATGCGGTGCAGCCGATCGAATCGAACAATTTTTCGCCGTTCTGGATTTGGGTGCGCTCTTCGGGTTTCAGTTTCTGCTTGTTGGCGGCCAGGATGCCCAGGTCGTCAAGCTCGATCTTGGTCACCGGGCGCGGCTGCGCCGCCATGTAGATCGTAAACGCGGTCATGTCGCCGACGCTGAGTTCATTTTTAGGGCCGTCATGATCTTCATCGACATCCTTGCCGACCAATTCGACACCCTGCATGCCGATTTCATTATTGCCGGCATGGCGCATGAAATCCCGTAAAAAGGCGACATTTTTCTTCCATTCATAGGGACGCACCACGCCGTCCGGCGAGACGCCTTCAAGCTTCGATTTCTGCCCAACAATCTCTGCCGTTCCACTTTCGCAGGTTACAGTGACCTGCCCAAACTTCACGCCTTTGGCCGAAAAATCTTTGGTAACTTCGGTTTTTTGGGCACAGGCTTCCGCTTTAGCTTTGGGTATGGCATCCCTTATTTCATCCGTCATTTCTTCAGCCAAACGCTGCAAGGCGCCGAGACCGAACACATGCGGCGTATTACGTTGAATCGTCAGATCGGGATGTTCCAACTGCGGGATACGATGCACGTTGGCGGAAGTTGGACCTGCGCCGTCATCGATCGGCTGACTATGGCAGGAACCACAAGACTGCGCATTGGGACCGGTCGGCCGCATCACATCACGCGTCATATCGCCCCATTCTCCCGGCGCATTCAAATCGGCGCGCGGTATGCGTGTATAGTGAGACGACTCGTTACTGCCGATAAAGGCGCCGCCGCCTTGCCCCAGGGTAAATTTCGTACCGAAGATCAGATCGCCATGTTCAAACGCATCGTGAAAAACTTCCTCGCCCTTTCCGGCCATGATGCCGGACAACAGCTCCTGCTGATCCAAGAGACGATAAACGCTTTCTTCGCCGCCGCCGTCAGCGGAACAAGCGGTGATGGCGGGTTCGGTCGGGACCGGAGGGGATGGCGGATTATTCGAACCGCCGCAACTGGATAAGAGGATCACTGCCGGCAACAGACTGCATGACTTTTTCATAAGACTCTCCGCTCAAGAAGATTTAAGAAGGTCAGAAACCCTGCGCGATTGCAGCGTTTCCCTATCAGCGTCATACAAAGGCGCCCTCATGCGCTTTGCAGACAACACCGCGAAATTGCCTCTTCTCTTAAATAAAAAAGCCGTGATCCGTAGGAGCCAACAAACTAGCGTTTTGTTTTACCCTGATGGTCTCATGCCCGGAGATTCTTGAATTTGAGCATTCGGATTGGCTGCATGTGTAATGTAATTGAACTAAGCCGTTAATCAATAATGATTTAACGGTTGGATTTTGCCGAGATCAGACAATTTTCGAGCCGCCATTTAGCGCCTAATCACGCCTCATGTCAACCCAAGTCTTTTATTATCCTTAAGCATACCCAGGCGACTTCGCAAAATGCCTCCCTGTCTTTTCTGATTTTTACCTTCAGGGCAACCCGACCCACGCCAATTCAGCGTGAAAACCATGGCGTTCAAGCTGTTTTTTTAAGATTTACCCCCTTGTTTTGAACCTTACCGTGCGTGACGGGAATATAGCCATGCGACCCAAACAAAAACCCAAAGCAAATGGAGGCTATATGAAAACCAGCATCGGCACAGTCCGCAATGCGAGCCAGATGATCCTCCTGCTCACCGCCGGCGTCCTGGCAACAGCGATGGGCGAGGTCCAGGCCCAAACTTATACTTCGATTGACCTTACGCCCAATTCCCCCCTCAGCACAGCCAATGGCATTTCGGCCGGGGGAGCGGCCGGCTATTCCGCCGATACCGCCTCGTTCGGCGCCATTCACGCGACGTTTTGGGAGGATTCGCATAAAATCGATTTGCATCCCGCCTTCCTCGACGACCCTGTGAACGCCATCAAGGGACGCTCCTCCGTGCAAGGTAGCGCGGACACATTGCAGGTCGGCTGGGGCGCAGGACCGGGCACGAACAATCGTTCCGTGCCGCTGGCCTGGAACGGCACGGCGGCCAGTGCGACTACGCTCCCGCTACCCTTCGATAGCGCCGGCGGCCAGGCCTTGGCCACGGACGGCAACCAGATCGTCGGTTACGGCACGCCGCTGATCAAGGACGGCACGGCATTCGGGCCACCACGCGCGGTCGTTTGGGACGCCACGACCCAGGAAGCGATTGATCTGGGTGACGCCGGCAACGGCGCACAGGCTATCGGAGTCGGCGGCGGACTGCAGGTCGGTTATGTCATTAAAGGCACAGCGAACGCCGCGCTGTGGAGCGGCAGAGCGAAATCCTTGCTGGCGCTGCATCCCAAGGACGCGGCCGCCTCGGTTGCGTATGGCACGGATGGCAGACTGCAGGTCGGGTATAGCGGCTACGACATCCGCGTCCGTTCCGAAGCCCCAAGGGCAACAAGGATAAGCGCTTCAACTTCGCCACGGTCTGGTCTGGGACGGCAGCTAGCGCATTTGTGATTCATCCTTATCCTTTCACGCACAGCTACGCGGCGGCCGTGAATGGCCCGTGGATCGTCGGCTACGCGGGTGACGTGTCAAAAAATGGCACACCAGCCTACTATCACGCCATCGTGTGGGACTCGACAAACTATCAGCCCACTGACCTCAACACGTTTCTGCCCGCCGCCTTCGTCGGCTCACAGGCGCTCTCCGTGGATGCGCAAGGCAACGTTGCCGGTGTCGCCCTGACCGCCGACGGCCAGCGTCACGCGGTAGTCTGGATGCTCGACCCGGCTCAATGAACCATCGTCTTTGAAGATGCGAGGCACAGATATGCCGCTTGGCAAGCGTATCTGTGCCCGCGCAAAAGCAAGTCACCCGGATGATGGACTTGGCCCCGATCGTGGAGTACTATCACCAGCCAGAACGGGTAGAGAAATTGCTCTACCGGCTTGAGACATGCGTGGGCTTATTCCATATCACATGAGTTAGCCTGCAAACGGCGTAACGTGTTGACCCCGCTTACCCACGTCAGTAATGAGGCAAATAACATGTCGGATATCATCGAAAAAATCGGCAAGGCTCTACAAGAGCAGGCGATACCTGCGGCACAGAGGCTCCAGGCCAGTGCCTCGCATGTGATGGTCATCTTACGTGAAAAGGCCGAAGAAATGGGCCGGGAAATCAGCAAACCTCCGCAGCACGTCATGAGGGCGAAAGTTGCCGCCGACCGGGCGGAAAACCATATGTACAGCCCCGTACCCACCGCTCAAGTTGGAGAAACGGTTTCGGAGGTAAGTCAGCGGCTAGCCAGCCTGCCCAGCGCTTTCGATTCGATTGAATTGCTGTTTGTCACCGATGCTGATCAAAGGCTGTTAGGCGTGGTGCCTCTATCCAAGCTTCTGGTGGCAACGCCTAACGTGTCCATAGAAGAACTGATGAACCGGGATATCGCCAGCGTCACCCTGGCCGACCCTCCGGAAAAAGTGGCCGAGGCGGCGTTAACCCGCCCCATGCCTGCCGTGCCCGTGTTGGACGCGCAGGGACGCCTACTCGGCGCAGTCCCCGCGCACACGGTATTCAAAATCATGCGGGAGGAGCATATCCAGGATATGGACCGTCTGGCCGGAATATGGCGACACTCGGATCAAGCGCTGTCCGCCATCGAGGGAGACCCGCTACGCCGCGTGATGGACCGTTTGCCCTGGTTGATCTTGGGAACCGCGGGTTGCGTGCTGGCAACCGGACTCATGGCAACATTTGAAAGCACGCTGAAGGCTGATTTGGCGGTCGCATTTTTCATCCCCGGTATCGTGTATCTCGCCGATGCCATCGGAACTCAATCCGAAGCGATTGCCGTGCGGGGGCTCTCGTTCAGTAGTACGCCGATTCCACAGTTACTGAAGGGAGAGCTCAAAACCGGCTTTTACCTGGGCATCGCATTGGCACTCGTTGTTTTTCCGTTCATCTGGCTTACGTTCAATGCCTCCCTGGCGATTGCGGTGTCGGTTGCCCTGATTTGTGCCAGCAGCGTCGCCACCAGCATCGGGCTTTTGCTGCCATCAATCCTGTCCCGAATGGGGAAAGATCCCGCCTACGGCAGCGGACCGGTTGCCACGATTGTTCAGGATTTGCTCAGCCTCTTGATCTATCTGAGTGTGATAAGCCTACTGATTTCTTGATAACAACTTGTCGGATGGAAAAGCTCATTTTTGTTTACGCTAATGGGTGACTCATGAAAGAAAATCATTAATTATCTTCCTTCGTTTAAGGACAAATCGGTCATGCAATTTCAACACACAAGTCTTAACAGGAAGCTGTCGGCATTCTTGATCTTTGTCGGACTTGTTTTATTGATCGGACATGAACTTGAGCTTTATCTTCCTGAGTTGGAAGTCTGGATTGAAGGCCGGGGCGTTTTCGCGCCACTGGCCTTTATCGCCTTATTCATGGTTCTCTCGCCGGCATGTGTATCGGTTGATGCACTTTGTTTTGCGGCGGGAGTACTCTTTCCTATCGCGACCGCCGAGTTGACTGTTGTGATTGCAACCTTTCTGTCGGCTGCGGTTATCTTCTTCCTGGGCCGGGATCTTGTGCGTGCCAGGGTCACGGCTTTTATTGCCGGACATAAGCGTTTTGCCGCATTGGATAAGGCGATCAGCGGCGATAACGCCTTCAAATTGATGTTGTTATTGCGCCTGACACCGCTTCCATTTGCATTGCTCAGTTATGCTTTATCGGTTACGGAAGTTAAATTCCGGCCTTATTTAGCCGCAACCAGCGGCATTTTAGTTTACAACTGTAGCCTGGTTTATTTCGGTTATGCGACCAAACATTTGACCGGCCTGGCCAATGGCGCACCGCAAGCGGGCTTTGTTTCATACGCCATGCTGGTCTTTGGCTTAGTCATTTTAATCGCGGTTTTGATCTATGTTGCAAAAATAGCCGGCCATCTTTTAAAGGACATGAACTTAGAAAGCTCCGACGATTAAGTGTCGGGAGATTTTTTGCAGCGGCCGGATCAAGCCCAGAGTTTTACAGCCCTCCTTAACACCGCACGTTAAGACAGCCGCCAGCTAATCAGCAGCCCCAATAAAATGGCCGCCGCCAGGACGCCTCCGACCCGGAGGCCCAACGCATGACCGCCAATCACCCCCGATACCAGGCTCTTGAATCCGGTGTTGACCGTTACCGCAATCAACACCGCGCGCCCGGCGACCCTGATGTCCATCCCCTGCTTGCTCATTTGCGCCATCGACAAGGTAATCGGGTCGACATCGGCCACGCCTGAAATACTCGCCAGCACGTAAGCTCCCGCATCGCCAAACTGGATTTGCAGCACCCTGGACAATAACATGATCACCGACAAAAATAAGCCGAACTTCAACGCCATGCCCAACTGAAAAGGATTTTGGAGCGGGATTTCCTGGTTGTTCTGTACCGATCGGGTATTCAGCCAAAGCAGCAAGGCCGCCAGGTAGGTGAACAGGCTCATCGCCAGCAGCGAAGACAGAAGCTGCTGGAATAACGCGGGATTCAATATCGAAGTCAGCAGCAAGGTCCGCGCGAACATCGTCGCGCAGGCGGTCAAGATGCCCGCCGTCAGCACATTGCACAGCGCCGGGTCGGTTTTCGCGAGGCGCGCCAAATTGATGCTGACCGCGGTCGACGACACCAGGCCGCCGAAGACGCCGGTCACCACCGGCCCGTGCCGGTCGCCCGCGATCCGTATCGCAAAATAACCGAGATACGAAACGCCCGCGATCAGCACCACCATCCACCAAACATGATAGGGATTGAACACCTGCCAGGGACCATAGCCCTGATCGGGCAAGATCGGCAGCATCACGACCGAAATCAGCAGCAGCTTCAAGGTCGCTTCGAGTTCCCGCTGATCGAGCTTGCCGACCCAGCCATGCAGCAAGGGCTTGAAACCGAGCAACAACGTCGTGACGACCGCCGCCGCAGCCGCCAGCACGACATGACCGAACACCGCCAGCGCACCCAGGATGAAGGTCAGCAAGGACGCGATCACGCTGGTAATGCCGACATCCTCGAATTTTTCGAGATTTTGGGTGTACGCGACCAATAGGACCAGCGCCAGCGCAATAAAGACAAAACCGATCAACAGCGGACCGGTCTCTCTGGCGAGCATCGCGCTGACTCCGCCCAGAAAGCTGATCAAGCCATAGGTGCGCAGGCCTGCGATACGCATGCCTTCGCGGCGCTCGCGCTCACGCCAGCCGCGCTCCAGCCCGATCAGCAAACCCAGCGCCAGCGCGATGCCGAGCAACTTGAAATTTTCCAACTCCGCCATGCCGTTTCCTCTGCTTCCCGAGCACCCTCAAGGCAATTTGGCCCGCCTCTGCGCAGCAACCTTTATGCAAATATCCACAAAACCTGTGGATAACGTTGTTCATTGCGCGTTGATAAGGAATGCAAGCGCTTGCCTTGCTTGATCCTGCGTTAAAATGACTAAAAATTGACCAGACCGGATCGGCACCGCGGCTACGCTTTTTACGCGCTCGCCACGCGCTTTAGCCTGACCGGCACTGAGAGGCATTCATGATCAAAATGACCGCAAAAACCGGCTCCGCCGCCGCAACCCTAACCATCGCGCTGATCGTAATCACGCCGCTCTGCGGCCTGTTATTCGCCTGCGGCTGCACTTGGCCGTGGTCCGGTTTCTTTTTCGGCTGCAATTATTTCGACCCGGCCGCCGAACAGCACTGCCCCTGGTGCGCCTCGACACTCGCAGGCTGGCTCTCGGTCGGGGTCTCGACCGCACTCGGCACCCTCGCCTCACTCGCGCCTTTCACTGCGCCGACCCACCGCAGCGGATCGGAAACTCTGATCCGAACCGGCGCGGGGATAGTGGTCTTCCTTTGTACCGCGGTTTTGTCTGGCTGGCTCGCGGCTCGTTCACAGCACTACCCCCACGGCCTGATCGGAGACCGGGAAACCGCTGCAACGCCTTACCACGAGACTAATGCCGGTAAGTCCCAATCAATTCCGCCTTCCCGATAATATGCCCGGCCATCGCGTTCTCGAGCTGGCTTTTATCCGGATTGTCCAGATCGGGCAACACCGCATCCAGCGCATAGAGCTTGAAAAAATAACGATGCCGGCCGATCGGCGGACAAGGGCCGCCGTAACCGGTGCGCTTCCAGTCGTTCAGACCATCCAGGCTACCGACCGGCAGCTTTTTCGCGGCAGCAGGCAAGCCCGAGGACGCAGGCGGAATGTTGTAAAGCACCCAGTGCACCCAAACGAGCTTGGGCGCCGCAGGGTCCGGCGCATCCGGGTCATCGACGATCAACGCCAGGCTTTGCGTGCCTGCGGGCAGATTGGACCAGCTCAACGCCGGCGCCACATCCTCGCCGTCACAGGTGAAGCGTTTCGGAATTTCGCCCCTGTGAACAAAATCCGAAGATTCAAGTTTCATGTTCATGATTTTATTTTCCTCGGCCAAAGCCGCCTCAGCGAAAACGCAAAAAATCAACACCATCGCGCGCGCGAAAAACAACCGGCAACCCCTCTTCATAGCTTCTCCTCTAAAACGTCAATTCCCGCTCATTAGTTTTACTGACTGGTACCTTTATTATGACTCGCAGCTTACGCAGGCGCTACTTTTTGATCGTTACATCGCCAATAAATTCCTGCTGCCAGCAAGGCCTCCGCCCTATTCATCGCCCTCAATAACTAGTCCTTAATAATCAATATTTTATGACAAGAAATACGCAATTCACCCCTAAGCCGCCATAAGCCAATTGCAAAATAACCGCACGGCACCGAAAAAAAATTTGACGACACCCCAATCCATCGTTATCATAGGCAGCTCTTCAAGGGTGGCTGAGAAAGTCACAAGCCAGATAAGGAAGATACACGGGGTATAGCGCAGCCTGGTAGCGCGCCTGCTTTGGGAGCAGGATGTCGGGGGTTCAAATCCCTCTACCCCGACCATTGCGCTTGTAGCTCAGCCGGATAGAGCATCGGCCTTCTAAGCCGAGGGTCGCAGGTTCGAGTCCTGCCAAGCGCGCCATTTCTTGAGACGTTTTTTCTATGATGGTGAGCGTAGCTCAGTTGGTAGAGTACAGGATTGTGATTCCTGTTGTCGCGGGTTCGAGCCCCGTCGTTCACCCCACCTATTTCAATTAGATCAACGCCTCTCGTCTTATCGCCGTAAACGTTGACTTATAGACGTGTTAAAGACCGCTCAGCAAGAGTGGCCGAGAAAGTCACAAGCCAGTTAAAAATATATTCGGGGTATAGCGCAGCCTGGTAGCGCGCCTGCTTTGGGAGCAGGATGTCGGGGGTTCAAATCCCTCTACCCCGACCATTAGCGCTTGTAGCTCAGCCGGATAGAGCATCGGCCTTCTAAGCCGAGGGTCGCAGGTTCGAGTCCTGCCAAGCGCGCCATTTCTTGATACCTCCGTTTTCCCCCGTCGCTAAATTCACATCTATTGCCAATAGCGGCCGCCGGATCAATCCATTCCAGGCCTTCCTGCCGACTCTATCCTTTCCCCTACACCTTAGCCGTTGCCTAGCAAGGCACCGATCGTATTCTGCGAGTTTAACCCCTCCCCCTCTCAAAAACATGGCTTGTTCATTCCGCATCTGTCAATCCAGCGGAGCGCCCATCTCTCAAATCTCGCCGCAAAAACCAACGAGTAGCCGCCGTTTTTTATTTTTGCCGAGCCGGCAAAAATAAACTGGAATTTTATACGGACAAAACCGGACATTTTGATAAGATGCGTCTTTTGGTTAACTCCAACACTATCGCACCCTAAAGGATCCGCTTCATGTCAGACGTTCACGTCTATCCGGTCAAGCCCGAAATCGCCGCCCATGCCCACATCAACCGCGAAACCTATCATGCCCTTTACCAGCGCTCGCTTGCCGAACCCGAGGCATTTTGGGCCGAGCAGGCGGAACGGTTTTTAAACTGGGATCGGCGCTGGGACAAGGTCTCGGACTACGATTTCGAAACCGCGAACATTCGCTGGTTCGACGGCGGCCGCCTGAACGTCAGCGTGAATTGCCTGGACCGTCATCTGGAAAAGCGCGGCGATCAGGTCGCAATCATCTGGGAAGGCGACGATCCGGCGCAGGACAAGAAGCTGACCTATCGCGAACTGCACGATCAGGTCTGCCGCTTTGCGAATGTACTGAAGGCCCGGGGCGTCGAAAAAGGCGACCGGGTCTGCATCTATCTGCCGATGATCATGGAGGCGGCGGTCGCGATGCTGGCCTGCACCCGCATCGGCGCTGTGCATTCGGTCGTGTTCGGCGGCTTTTCGGCCGAGGCCCTGAAAGACCGGATTCTGGACTGCGGCTGCAAATACGTGGTCTGCGCCGACGAAGGCTACCGGGGCGGCAAGGTCGTGCCGATCAAGACCAATGTGGACAAGGCCGCCGAGCATTGCCCGCTGCTCGAAAAAATCATCGTGATCCAGAACACCGGTGGCAAGATTGCCTGGCAGGAAGGCCGCGATCTCTGGTACCACGAGGCGATGGCGGAGGCCTCCGCCGACTGTCCTGCGGTGCCGATGGATGCCGAAGACCCTTTATTCATTCTTTACACCTCCGGCTCGACCGGCAAGCCGAAAGGCATGCTGCATACGACCGGCGGCTATTTGCTGTATGCGGCGATCACGCACAAGTATGTCTTCGACTACCAGGACGGCGACATTTACTGGTGCACCGCCGACATCGGCTGGGTGACCGGTCACTCCTACGTAATCTACGGCCCGCTCTGCAATGGCGCGACGACGCTGATGTTCGAAGGCATCCCGACCTATCCGGGACCCGACCGTTTCTGGCGCGTTATCGACAAGCACAAGGTCAACATTTTCTATACCGCGCCGACCGCGATTCGCGCGCTGATGGCGCAGGGCGATCATTATGTGACCGAAACCTCCCGGCAGAGCCTCAGAATCCTCGGCAGCGTCGGCGAGCCGATCAATCCGGAAGCCTGGGAGTGGTACTACCATGTGGTCGGCGACGGCTCGCGTCCGATCATGGATACCTGGTGGCAGACCGAAACCGGCGGCATTCTGATCACGCCTCTGCCGGGCGCGATCGACCTGAAGCCGGGCTCGGCGACCTTGCCGTTTTTCGGCATCAAGCCGGAGATCCTGGACGCGAACAACCAGATACTCGAAGGAGAGTGCGAAGGCGTGCTGGTGATAGCCCGCTCCTGGCCGGGACAATCGCGCGGCATTTACGGCGACCACCAACTCTTTATCGACACCTATTTCAGCAAGGCCCCCGGCTTTTACTACAGCGGCGACGGCGCCAAACGCGATGCCGACGGCTATTACTGGATCACCGGACGCATCGATGACGTGATCAACGTATCGGGACATCGGATGGGCACCGCCGAGATCGAAAGCGCGCTGGTGCTGCACGAACTGGTCGCGGAGGCGGCCGTGGTCGGCTACCCGCACCATATCAAGGGCCAGGGCATTTATGCCTATGTGACCCTGAATGCGGGCGTCGAACCGAGCGAACAACTGCGGAAGGAACTGGACGATCTGGTAAGAAAGGAGATCGGGCCGATCGCGCACCCGGACATCATTCAATGGGCGCCGTCCCTGCCGAAAACGCGATCGGGCAAGATCATGCGCCGCATCCTGCGCAAGGTCGCGGCGGGCGAACTCGACAATCTCGGCGACACCTCGACGCTGGCCGACCCTTCGGTCGTGCAGAACATCATCGACCACCGGATCGTGAAGGGCGATTAGGTTAAGAAAAAGCGCAGGGTACGCGGTGAAACCATATATTATTTGTTAGCTTCAATCGGTAGATATACATGAACGGTATAGAAATAGCAGAAAATGGAAAACTGGAAGGATGGGAAAGAATTTTTAAGAGATGGATTTTCGAACTCGATAAATCGCTTGATCTTACTAATGGGGTTGAGGCTCCATATGTTCATGCTGAACACGGGAATACGCATCATCTTGGTGTTTCTGCAGCAATGGAGGGTTATGCAACCATCCGTGAAGTAATAGGAAATAGGAATGATTCTCCAGCAAGGCTGGATCTTGTTTTTGTATCAGAAAAACATTTGGACATTGTGGAATGCAAATGGTGGGAATTTAGCATTCTTAATTTACCTTCAAAATCAATCATCGAAACTAAAGTGAATAGTGCGTGTTCGGATGCACAGAGCTATACAAATAAGGAGAAGCTATTTACCGAAACACAAAAGAAAATAAGAAGGGTCGGCGTAACATTTTTTACGCCACACTATTCTGAAGGAGAGGTATTTAATGAAAAGCAGGCCTCTGAACTTATTTCATTCATAGACAATACTGTCACTCCGGACATTTTGGCTTGGTCCTTTCCCGCCAAGTCGAGAGAAATGAAGTATTGGCAAAGAAGATATCCTGGCGTAATTGCAGTTGTTAAGTTGGCAGAATGAAGGACCGAAGGATGCGGTGAGGCACGAACCGCATCCTACCTGGCTGGTTCGGATTCGGATAGTCTTGATGCGGGGAATGTCTCGGTGGCGGATGGCGCTGCGCTTATCCGCCCGACGATCGGTAAAAAGCAGACTCCCACTGTATTAATCGCCGGCCTCCAGCCAATCCAACTCTGCCCCCGAAAAACCGGCCTGCGTGCGGAGCGGCCGGTTGAAAGGCCCTTTCGGCCGGCCGCCCTTGTAATACTCGCCAAGGAGGCGCCGGTATTCGGCTTCCGGCTCCAACCCCTGCTCCCGGCAGACATGCTTGAACCAGTAGGAACCGAATTCGACATGACCGACTTCATCGGTCAGAATCCGGTTCAGGATCGCGACGCTCTTTGCATCGCCGGCCTGCCTGAATTTTTCGATCAGCGCCGGCGTCACATCCAATCCGTGCGCTTCCTGACAGCGCGGCACCAAGGCCAGCCTGGCTAAAAGATGCCCGGCCGTATCGGTCGCGAGCTCCCACAAGCCGCCGTGCGCGGGCAGGTCGCCGTAATCGGTGCCCATCGTCCGCAAATGCTCGCGGATCAACGCGAAATGCTGTGCTTCCTCATCGGCCACGCGCAGCCAGTCGCGATAGAACTGCTCCGGCAGGCCGCGAAAGCGGTAGAGCAAGTCCCAGGCCAGATAGATCGCGACAAACTCGACATGGCCGATCGCATGAAAAAACGCCGCGACGCCTTCCGGCGTATTCAACTTCCGCTTCGGCATCTCCCTCGGCGGCAACAGCACCGGGCGCTCCGGAAAACTGGCGCCGGCGATCGGCAATACCGGGCCGGACGCTGCGAACTGCAAACGGTTTTCCCGCAGCAACTGCATCGCCCGATGCGTCAGCGCTAGTTTTTCGTCGATGTCGTTCCGGTAAAGACAGGCTTCGGCGAATTCAAAGATCGAGTTCATCGTTTATTCGGCTGGACAGGGGCACTCGCCGGTAGATGGCAGATTTTCAATTCTAAAACCATTACTAAACGGTAGGGACAGGATTAAAAACCCAATGCCATTAAGTTTAAGAGGAGAAATTCGTCATTCCGGCAGGGAGCGCCGGAATCCAGCTGCCAGGGAAGGCAAACTTTAATACATCCCTGTAGTCTGGATCTCGGCAATCCATGCCGAGATGACGGCTGAACTTAACGGCACTGGTTACAACCCCCGTCTCGAGGAGGCCATGTAATGCCGGCTTTATACTTTCGGCATCGCGCGCAGCTTTTCGACGACCTTGTCGCCGAACTCGACCGTGCTGATCATCTTGACGCCGCTGCCGGGCTTCGACAGGTCGGCGGTCGAATAGCCGTCCGCGAACACGCCCTGCATCGCGGACCAGACGTTCTTCGCTTCTGCTTCCATGCCGAAGCTGTTTTCGAGCATCATCGCGACCGAGCCGATCATCGAATACGGATTCGCGATGTTCTTGCCGGCGATGTCCGGCGCGGAGCCGTGCGAGGGCTCATAATAAGCCTTGTCGTCGCCGAGGCAGGCCGATGGCATCAGACCCAGGGAACCGAGGATGCCGCCGCCCTGATCGCTCAGGATGTCGCCGAACATGTTTTCCATCACCATCACGTCGAACTGGGTCGGCTTCAGGCACAGCGCAGTCGCGGCCGAATCGACCAGAAAATTGACCACCTGCACTTCCGGGTATTCCTTCGCGACTTCTTCCATCACTTCGTTCCAGAGCACGCTCGATTTCAGGACGTTGCTCTTGTGGATGTTATGCAAAAGCTTCCGGCGCTTCATCGCCAGCTTGAACGCCTGGTGCATGATCCGGCGGATCTGCACTTCATCGTATTCGAGCGTTTCGCGCACATAACGCAGGCCTTGTGCGTTGACGCCCATTTCCTTTTCGCCGAAATAAAGGCCGCCGACCAACTCGCGCACCATGATCAGGTCGATGCCTTCGCCGATCACTTCGGGTTTCAACGGCGAGAAATGCGCCAGCGCCTTCGGCAATGAAACCGGACGGAAATTCGCGTAGGTATTGTAGCGGCGGCGCAGCGGCAGCAAGGCGCCGCGTTCGGGCTGCTTGTCGATCGGAATCTTTTTCGATTCTTCGTGGCTGAGTCCGATCGGACCTTTCAAAATCGCATCGGCCTGGTCGCAAATATCGATCGTCGCCTGCGGGAACGCATCGCCGGTCGCGAAATAGGCGCAGGCGCCGAACAGCGCCGGCATCAGTTCGAAGGATACGTCGTTGCGCTCTTCGACGACTTTAAGAACCTTGAGGGCTTCCTGGGTGATTTCGGGACCGATGCCGTCACCGGCCAGTACCGCGATTTTGTAATTCTTCATAGCTGCCTTGTAAATATAAGATCAAAAATGCTGTAAAAAACCGGTAATTATACTGCACTTTGGCGGGGCGGCATGATTGAAAATATAGAGTCATCGACAGCAATGCCGACTCGAATAGCGCAAAACTCAGGGCTTGATCGAGGCTTCCTCTCCCGCCAGCAGTCTCTCGATATTGCTCTTATGCCGCCACAGCAGGATCGCCGTCATCAGCGCAGACGCCGCGACCAGCGTCGGACTGCCGATGATGAACCAGGCATAAGCCGGCGCCAGCACCGCGGCGATCAGCGCGGACAACGAGGAAATCTTGCTGATCTTATAAATCACCAGCCAGGTCGCGACAAAGGCCAAGCCCAAAAACCAGGAATAACCGAGCAGCACGCCGATCGTCGTTGCGACCCCCTTGCCGCCCTTGAAGCCGAAAAAAACCGGGTACAGATGGCCGAGGAATGCCGCAAGGCCGGTCGCGGCAAGCAGCTCGCCCGGTACGCCGAACAGATTGGCGCCGTAAACCGGAATCAGCCCTTTCAACAAATCGCCCAATAACGTGATGCCCGCCGCTTTTTTGCCGCCGATGCGCATCACATTGGTGGCGCCGGGATTGCCGGAACCCTGCTCGCGCGGATCGGGCAAGCCCATCAGCCGGCAGATAATAATCGCACTGGAAACCGAGCCTATCAAATAGGCCGCGGGAACAAACAACCATTCCATCATCGGATACCTTTCATCAATCAAAACTTGTAAGCCGGGGGCAATTCCCCGATACTTAGCGCTTTTAAAAAGCGCACATCATAACCGGAAAATTACCATGGACATCATTTTTTTAGGCGGGCTGAAGATCGAAACGATCATCGGCATCTATGACTGGGAACGCGAAACCAAACAAACCATCGTGCTCGATATCGAAATGGGTTTCGACATTGAAAAAGCTGCAGAAACCGACGACATTCAATATGCTCTCGACTACAAAACAGTCTCCAAACGGATCATCGACTTCGTCGAGAACAGCCAATTCTTGCTGGTCGAAAAACTCGCGGTCGAAATCGTCAAGATTATCCAGAACGAATTTAATGTGCCGTGGGTCAAATTGATGCTGAATAAGAAAGGCGCGATCAGCGGCGCCAGCGACGTCGGCATCATCATCGAAAGAGGGGAACGCAAGCGGTGACCAGAGGCTATATCAGCATCGGCAGCAATATCGACAAGGAACTTAACATCCATAGCGCGTTGCGCGCGTTCGCGCTTTACTTTGGCGGTCTGGTGGTTTCGAGCACTTACGAAACCGAAGCGGTCGGCTTTATCGGCGACACCTTCCATAATCTGATCGTCGGTTTCGACTCGGACCTCGATGTCAAAACGATCGCCAAACAACTCCGCCAGATCGAGCTCGACCACGGCCGCACCCGCGAATGCAAAAAGTTTTCGTCGCGTACGCTCGATCTGGACCTGATCCTGTACGGCGATCTGGTGATCAGAGACGGGCGCCTGCAAATCCCGCGCGATGAAATCGAAAAATACGCCTTCGTGCTGGAACCCTTGGCCGAAATCGCAGGCGACGAGAAACACCCGATCAGCGGCATCAGCTACCGCGAGTTGTGGGAACGCTTCGACAAGGACGATCTCCAGCAAAAACGCATCAAGCCGGGCTGGTCGTCAATAAAATAAGGTGCGTCCGCCATCGATGGTCAATATCTGCCCGGTCATGTAATCGGCATCCCGGATCAGAAAAGACACCGCTTTCGCAATATCGTCCGGCTCGCCGCTGCGCTTCAGGGCCACGCGCTGCAATATCTCGGCTTTGCCCTGCTCGGTCAAGTCGCGTTCCGGCCAGATGATCGCGCCGGGCGCGACGCCGTTGACCCTGACCTCGGGCCCCATCTCTTTCGCCAACACCCGCGTCATCGCGACCAGCCCCGCCTTCGCGATGCTGTACACCGGGAAACCTGGCAGGCCGCGCTCGGCATGGATGTCGACGATATTCACGATGCAGCCCCGCCTGGCCTTCAGCGACCCCCACAAGGCCTGCGCAAGAAAGAACGGCGCCTTCAGATTGCTGCCGAGCAGTTCGTCCCATTGCGCTTCGGAGGCCTGGCCGAAGGGCGTCGGATAAAAGGCCGAGGCGTTGTTGATCAGCACGTCGACGCCGCCCGCGATTTTTTGCGCGGCATCGGCAACGCCTTCCAGATGCTCCGTGTCCAACAGGTCTGCCTGCAACGCGCTGGCCGAATCCGGCCGCAACCGGTTCAATTCGCCGCACAGTTCCAGCGCATCCCGTTCCGACGCTCTATAATGCACGATGATATGACAGCCTTCACTGTGCAGCCGCCTTGCGCAAGCCGCGCCGATGCGTTTGGCCGCGCCGGTGATCAGTACTTTTTTTTGCATCGAAACCGCCTTATGAAGATCATTCCGCTCGTCCTGCTGTTGCTGCTGACCGCCTGCAACAAATCGTCTGACGCCTTGACTAAACTGCCGAGCGACGCAGTGATCCTGGCCTTCGGCGACAGCCTGACCTACGGTACCGGCGCGTCGCCGCAGCACGACTACCCGAGTGTACTCGCGAAACTGACCACACTGCAAGTCGTCAATGCCGGCCGCCCCGGCGAAATCAGCGGCGACGGCGCCAAACGCCTGCCCGCCCTGCTCGACCAGCACCAGCCCGATCTGTTGATTCTGATCCACGGCGGCAACGACATGCTCAGAAGGATTCCGCCAGAACAAACCGCCGACAACCTGAAGCAGATGATCACTCTGGCCAGAAACCGCCAGATTGGCGTCGTGATGCTCGGGGTTCCGAAGCCGGCTATTTTATGGATGTCCAGCGCCGATTTCTATCAGGCCATCGCGGAGGCGCTGAACGTGCCGATCGATCTTGAAACGCTGCCCGAGGTGCTCGGAGACAATAGCCTCAAATCCGATTTGATCCATCCGAACGATCAGGGTTACGAGAAAATCGCGACGCAAATCCACAGCCTGTTGGTTGATTCGGGCGCTTTGTGACGCTGACTCTTCGCGGCAACGCCTGCCGTTGGCCGAGCGCAGCTGAGTTATCGTTGGCTGAGCGGAGCCGAAACCAACGGCAACATCTCAACTCGGATAAACTGACCTGCGTAAGTCGCCTTATTGCAGAACAGAGGACTCAGGTAAGCGGCCCACTTCCACGTTCCGCCGCCACAACTGTGCGATAACCGGACCGGATAGCGCAGGATCCGCACTGGTCCAGAATTGCTCGGTGCCAGATGCCTCCCTGTCAGTCAACAAATCGTGCGCAACGAGACGATGCCGAAGCTGGCGCGCGACGGCTTCGGAGGAGTCGATCACCGAAACATTAGGTCCTGCAATGTCCTGAATCACGGCCCGAAGAAAAGGATAATGCGTGCAGCCGAGCACGACGGTATCGGCCCCGCGCGATACTAACGGAAGCACATAGGTTTCGAGGAGGCTTCGGGTCTTCGCGCCCGCCAGATCGCCGGATTCGACCTGCTCGACCAAGCCCGGACAGGCTTGCGGCAGAATTTCGGCTTCGGCAGCATAGCGCTCAAACAATTTGACGAAATTATGACTGGCCAGCGTCCTGCTCGTCGCGAGCACGCCGACCACGCCGGTTTTCGTCTGCGCGGCTGCCGGCTTGATCGCAGGCTCCATCGCGACGATGGGGAGGGTAAAATGGCTTCTTAATGACGCGGCCGCCGCGCCGGTCGCGGTATTGCAGGCGACGACGATCGCTTTTGCGCCGCGATCAAGCAAAAATCGAGTGATCGCGAGCGAGCGGGCCTCGATGAATGCCTGCGTTTTGTCGCCGTAGGGCGCATGCGCGGAATCGGCGACATAGAGCAGGTTTTCGGCGGGCAATTCGCGGCGTATTTCGCGCAGCACCGACAGGCCGCCGACGCCGGAGTCGAATACGCCGATCGGATCGGCAGCGGAGTGCAAGGCCGTTACATCCTCACAAGCCGAACAGTTCGCGCATTTTCTGGCCCGGGCTTTCCGCACGCATGAATGCCTCGCCGACCAGGAACGCATAGATGCCGTTGTCGAGCATCAGCTTCACGTCATCCTCGGTATGAATGCCGCTTTCGGTGATGATCAGGCGGTCTTCCGGAATTTGCGCCTTCAAATCCAGAGTCGTCTGCAAGGAGGTCTCGAAGGTGCGGAGGTTGCGGTTGTTGATGCCGATCAGTTTGGTGTCGAGTTGCAGGGCCCTGTGCAGTTCTTCTTCGTTGTGGACTTCGACCAGCACATCCATGCCGAGCTTGGCCGCAAGGTCTGCCAGTTCGCGCATCCGGCCGTCTTCGAGCGCGGCGACGATCAAGAGGATGCAGTCCGCGCCTAAAGCGCGGGCTTCATAGACCTGATACGGGTCGATCATGAAATCCTTGCGCAGCACCGGCAGCGGGCAGCGCTCGCGGACCATTTGCAGATACACTTCGGAGCCCTGGAAAAACTCCTTGTCGGTCAAGACCGAAAGGCAGGTCGCACCGTTCATCGCATAATCCTGGCCGATCGTGACCGGCTGGAAATCTTCCCGGATCACGCCCTTGCTCGGCGAGGCTTTTTTGATTTCGGCGATGATCCCCGGTTTTTTCAGCGCGACGCGTCCTTGCAGGGCCCGATAAAAGCCGCGCGGTTTCTCGACGCTCTCGGCAAAACTTTCGAGATCGGCGATCGGCGTGCGCACGCTGCGGTGAGCGACCTCTTCGGCTTTTTTATCGAGGATTTTTTTCAGGATGTCGGACGTATCGGTCATGTTTTAATGGATTTTTGAAGAATTTGAATAAGCAATCAGGGCGTCCAGTTTGGCGCGTGCGGCGCCGCTGGCAATCAGCGCATCGGCCCTGGCGATGCCGGCTGCGAGCGAGTCGCAAAGGTTCGCCGCATAGATCGCGGCGCCGGCGTTCAAGACGACGATGTCGCGCGCAGGTCCTGGCCGATTGTCGAGCACGGCCCGCATCATCGCCAGGCTCGACTCTGCGTCGGTGATCGCCAGTTCGGACAGGCTCGCGCGCTTCAGGCCGAACTGTTCCGGCGTCACCGTATAGGTCGTGACGATGCCTTCTTTCAGCTCGGCGATGTTCGATGGCGCGGCGATGCTAATCTCATCGAGGCCGTCGTCCGCGCTGACCACCAGCACATGCCGACTGCCGAGTGTTTTCAGCACCTGGGCCAAGGGTTCGACCCATTCCTTCGCGAACACGCCGATCAGCTGGTTCGGCGCGCCGGCCGGATTGGCTAGGGGGCCGAGCAGGTTGAACAGGGTTCTGACGCCCATTTCGCGGCGCGGGCCGAGCGTATATTTCATCGCGCCGTGCAGCTTTTGCGCAAACAAAAAGCCGACGCCGATCTCTTCGACGCAGCGCGCGACCTGATCCGGGCTCAACTCGAGATTCACGCCGGCCGCTTCGAGCACGTCGGCGCTGCCGGAACGGCTCGACACCGAGCGGTTGCCGTGCTTGGCGACCTTGGCGCCGGCCGCGGCGACCACAAACGCGCAGGTCGTCGAGATATTGAAGGTATTCGCGCCGTCGCCGCCGGTGCCGCAGGTATCGATCACATGCTCGCCGGTAGCCTGCACCTTATGCGCCAGTTCGCGCATCACTTCGGCCGCCGCGGCGATTTCGTCTATCGTTTCGCCTTTGCAACGCAACGCGATCATGAAACCGGCGATCTGCGCGTCGGTCGCGCCGCCGCTCATGATCTGGCGCATTACCGCGCGCATCTCCTCGCGTGTCAGATCGTGTTTATCGAGCAGTTTTTGCAGGGCTTGTTGGATTTGCTCTAATGAGTTCATTTTACAAACTGACTTGCCAGTCAACACATCTTGAAGCCGCATCAACAACCAGCGGATGTGCATCAATGGGTTTTAACAACTGTCGAATTTTTTGTTTCACATCTACCGGATTGATGGCACGAGGACGCAATTTTGAGTGTTTTTCAGGTTGCTCAAGATGCAAGACCACTCGTAAATTATTCGCTGTTGCTATGGCACGGGCAAGCTGCTTTTCAATCGGACCGGTAGCATGAATTTTTGCCGGAATCATTGCGGACAAGGTGTCAAATACTTTGTGAACCACTTCCTCACTCAAATCAGAGGGTTTCGTACGGGAGTTGACGCGATAATCCTTGACCTCAATCAACCATGCGGTTTTACTCGGATCGATTGCAAGCAAATCCAATGCTTTGATTCCATACTTTATGCGGCAAAACTGATTTCGATAAAACGACCACTCATCGTATTTACCAACTAACCAATCATCAGGAAAATCAAATTGTAATCCGTCCACGTCTAAACTCTGCATGATCAATCCATTGCTAAAAAACGATCGGATTGCGCTAACTCTTCATCCAGCGCAGAGATATCGCCTATATCGTCAACACTGACGCCTTGCTCAATTTTGACGCCAACGTCAGTGTCATGAAGCCCAAAAAATCTAGCTTTAACTTTTTTATACCTTGAATCTGACAGCAATATTTCTAATTCTCGCAACAAAAACAGACTATGTGTAGCAATAAAAACCTGAATTCCGGAATCACATAATTCCAAAATACTTTTTGCGACCTGTTTGATAAGTACAGGGTTGAGATTAGCTTCAGGCTCATCCCAAAATAGGTATCCTTTATCAAGTAGCGCGCCGGTTGCAATCAAGCGTGAGAGCATTCCAAGCTTACGTAGCCCCTCAGCAACCAATGGCATTTCCATGCGCCCACTTTCATTTCTCAAATAAAAGCGCCCGTTCTTATCAAGCTCAATCGAGCCCTTCATTGCCTCTTCCAACGGCTCCAAAAGCTCTTTAATCCGCTTTTCTTTTGCCCCTCTTTGTAATAAAGCCCCAAGCAAAAGGCAAGTATCCCGCCAGGTCTCCTCAAACTCTAGATAATGCCCTTCATAGACCGAAATGAAGTTAGGAAATATCGTCAGCAATTCACGCGTCGGCAAATAAGCAGGTGAAACATCGACCCACGCATCCGGTAATTTCTCAATACTGACTTCTGATTTACTATTGCTAGCAAAGCTGAAAGCTATGTTCCAATTGCTTTGTTCAAACACCATGCTAACATCGCATCTCTCACGGCCTTGTTTTCTCTTCGCCAAACGACCCAGTGATTCGGGCCGATAAACATTAATCAGCTTATCAGCGATACGTGTTTGTAAAATCGATTTAGTGGGAGATGTGACCTTCGATTTACGGCCTTCTTCAGCACTTACCGCCAATACCGAATAAATCATCTTCAGCAAATGCGTTTTGCCTGAGCCGTTTTCACCGATTATTACATTCAGACTCTTCCCGAACTCCAGATTTGCCTCTGGATAAACAGTCAGATTTTTGAGAGCCATCTGCTTAAGCATTGCTATTTCCTCCCAAGATAGACATAGCTTTAACTAAATTATGCTTCTCTTGTCCTGATGTACGGTTGGATAACAATCACCGCTCCAAAAAATTCCTCAGCAAATCATGCCCATGCTCGGTCAAGATTGATTCGGGATGGAATTGCACGCCTTCGATGTCCAGCGCCTTATGGCGGACGCCCATGATTTCATCGATGTTGCCTTCCTCGTCCTGGGTCCAGGCGGTGACTTCGAGACAGTCGGGCAAGGTCGACTGCTCGATCACCAGCGAATGATAACGGGTCGCGGTGAACGGGTTTTTGAGCCCCTTGAACACGCCGACGTTATCGTGGTAAACCTCGGAGGTCTTGCCGTGCATGATGTGCTTGGCATGGATGATGTTACCGCCGAAGGCGTAGCCGATGCTTTGATGGCCGAGGCAGACGCCGAGAATCGGATAGCGGCCGGCGAATGTCATGATCGCCTCGACCGAGACGCCGGCTTCCCTGGGCGTGCAGGGGCCCGGCGAAATCACGATCTTGTCGGGCGCCAGACGTTCGATGTCTTCGATGGTGACCTGATCATTGCGCACAACCGTCACGTCCGCGCCGAGTTCGCCTAAATATTGCACCAGGTTGTAGGTGAACGAATCGTAATTGTCGATCATCACCACTTTGATTGCGCTCATGCTCCTTCTCCTTCGAGTCCTGCTTCGGCCATGCTGACCGCGCGGAAGATCGCCCGGCCCTTGTTCATCGTTTCGTCCCATTCGTTGCGCGGTATCGAGTCATAGACGATGCCGGCGCCGGCCTGGATATGCAGCATGCCGTCCTTGATCACGGCCGTGCGGATCGCGATCGCGGTGTCGAGGTTGCCGGACCAGGCGATATAGCCGACCGCGCCCGCGTAGACGCCGCGCTTGACCGGCTCCAGTTCGTCGATGATTTCCATGGCGCGGATTTTCGGCGCGCCGCTGACGGTGCCGGCCGGAAAGGTCGCGGCGAGCACGTCGAACGCGTTTTTGCCGGATTTCAGCCGGCCGATCACGTTCGAGACGATGTGCATCACATGCGAATAACGCTCGACGATCATCTTGTCGGTCAACTGCACGCTGCCGATTTCGGCGACGCGGCCGGTATCGTTGCGGCCGAGATCGATCAGCATCAGATGTTCGGCGATTTCCTTCGGATCGGCCAGCAGTTCCTTTTCGAGCGCAAGGTCCTGTTCCTGTGTCGCGCCGCGGCGGCGGGTGCCGGCGATCGGGCGCACGGTCACGATGTTGTCTTCGAGCCGGACCAGGATCTCCGGCGACGAACCGACGATATGGAAGTCGCCGAGATTCAGAAAGAACATGTACGGCGACGGATTCAAACAGCGTAGCGCGCGGTACAGATTCAATGGCGCGGCGGTATAAGGGATCGACAGGCGCTGTGACAGCACCACCTGCATGATGTCGCCGTCGGTGATGTATTCCTTCGCCTTGCGCACCGCATCTTCGAAGCCCTGCTGGGTAAAGCCGGAGACGAAATCGGATTCGTTGACCTTTTTCGGCGCCGCATGCCGTGCCGGCTTGGCCTGTACCTCACGCAGCTTGACCGACCATTCGTGCAGGCGCTGCTGCGCGCGCTCAAAAGCCTGATCTTCGGCAGGGTCGGCATGGGTCAACAGCAGCATCTTGCCGGACAGATTGTCGAACACCAGCATTTCTTCGGACACCATCAATACGATGTCCGGATTGCCCAATGGGTCGGGTTTGCCGGCGCTGCCGAGGCGCGGTTCGATGTAAGAAATCGTCTCGTAGCCGAAATAGCCGACCAGGCCGCCGTTGAAACGCGGCAGGTCGTCAATGTCCGGCACCTTGAAGCGCGCCTTGAAATCCTCGATCCACAGCAGTGGATTGTCGAGCACGGCGGTTTCGATGATCTCGCCGTTTTTCTCCAGGTTGATCCGGTTGCCGATCACCTTGACGATGGTTTTGCAGGGCAGTCCGATGATCGAATAGCGACCCCATTGCTCGCCGCCGTGTACCGATTCGAATAAGTAGGAATAAGCGCCGTCGGCCAATTTCAGATAGGCGCTGAGCGGCGTATCCAGATCGGCCAGCACTTCCCGGCTGACCGGGATGCGGTTATAGCCCTGGCGGGCGTATTGATTGAATTGTTCTGGGGTCATTCTTAATTTTTCAAACTGCGCTTGCGCAACCGATAAAACAAAAGCAGCGTAATCAAGTTAATCCGTAGGTCGGGTCAGGCGTTAGCCTTAACCCGACGCAGTATGCAAGCCATGTTGGGCTACGCTGCGCTAACCCAACCTACATAGGCAAATTCTGATTATTTGCCGGCCTGCGCGAGTTCGGCGCGCATGTCGTCGATGATTTGCTTGTAATCCGGCTTGCCGAAAATCGCGGAGCCTGCAACGAAGGTATCGGCGCCGGCTTCCTTGATTGCGCGGATATTGCTGCCGTTGACGCCGCCGTCGATTTCGAGACGAATGTTGAGGCCGCTGTCATCGATTCTTTTTCTGACTTCGCGCAGCTTGGTCAATGCGGACGGAATGAACGATTGACCGCCGAAGCCCGGATTCACCGACATCAGCAGAATCATGTCCAGCTTGTCCATCACGTGATCGAGGTAATGCAGCGGGGTGCCGGGATTGAACACCAGGCCGGCCTTGCAGCCGTTGTCCTTGATCAATTGCAGGGTGCGGTCGATATGCACGGAAGCTTCCGGATGGAAGGTGATGATGCTGGCGCCGGCCTTCGCGAAGTCGGGCACGATGCGGTCCACCGGTTCGATCATCAAATGCACGTCGATCGGCGCGGTCACGCCGTGTTTTCTGAGCGCTTCGCAAACCAGAGGACCGATGGTCAGGTTCGGCACGAAATGGTTGTCCATCACGTCAAAATGCACAATGTCGGCGCCGGCGGCCAATACGTTATCGACTTCTTCGCCCAATTTGGCGAAATTGGCCGACAGGATGGAAGGCGCGATCCAGTTTTCGTTCATTATCATCTCCTCGCGGTTAAACGTGGTTAAGTTAAAACGGCGCATTATATCTTTTTTTTTGCCGGCAGGCTTCGATATACAATAACCGTTTGCAATCTTTTCGGAAAATTTCCACGATGAAACTGGTCACCTTCACGCATCACCAATCCACCCGCGTCGGCGCGGTCGTCGAAGACTGTGTCGTCGACAGCCTGGGCAATGCCGATATTCCGCCGCGGATGCTGGAGTTTCTTGCGGCGGGAAGTCAGGCGCTCGCCGCGATGCGGGCGCAAATCGACAGCGGCCAGCACCGCCTTCCGCTTCCGGAAGTCAAACTCGAAGCGCCGGTGCCGCGTCCCGGCAAATATCTGGCGATCAGCCTGAACTACGCGGATCATATCGCCGAAACCGGCAAGGACAGGCCCGAGCACCCGAGCTTTTTCACCAAGCAAAGCACCTGCGTGATCGGCACCGGGGATGCGATTCACCGCCCGAAGGTTTCGGACAAGCTCGATTACGAAGGCGAGTTGGCGTTCGTGATCGGCCGGCGCTGCCGCCATGTCGCGGTCGAAAACGCGCATGAGGTGATTGCCGGCTTTACGATTGCGAATGACGTGTCGGTACGCGACTGGCAGGTGCGCTCGCCGACGATGATGATCGGCAAGTCATTCGATACGGCGGGTCCTCTGGGACCATGGATCGTGACGCCCGATGAAATCGGCGATCCGCATAATTTGAATCTGAAGACCTGGGTCGATGATGAACTGCGCCAGCAGGCCAATACCAACCAGATGCTGTTCAACTGTTATGAGATGATCGCCTATCTGTCCGCGGCGATGACGCTGGAGCCTGGCGATGTGATCAGTACCGGTACGCCGGCCGGAGTCGGCGTTAAGATGTACCCGCGCGGTTATTTGAAACCGGGGCAAACGGTCAGGATAGAAATCGAAGGCATCGGCACGCTGGTCAATCCGGTCATCCTGGAACCCTAAACCGCCATCCCTACGAGACGCGCTTGGCCTGCGGGGATACCCTGGATTTTTGCGGCGGCGCTTTATCGGCTTTTCTTCTGGGGCAAGGGAATAAGACCGTCACCTTCAGGCCATCCAGTTCCGACACGCCGAGATTGAACTCGGCGCCGTGGATCGCGACGATCCGTTGCACGATAGAAAAGCCGAGTCCGGTCCCCTGCGCCACGCTGGAGGTCTCCGCCAAGCGGTGAAAGCGTTTGAGCGATTTTTCGTAGGCTTCGGGCGCAATCCCCGGCCCGGAATCTTCGACGCGCAACTCCACTTTTTTGTCTTTATCGGTCAGATAGACCCTGATGTTGCCGAATTCTGGCGTATACTTGATCGCGTTATCGATAATATTGCGGATCAAAATGTTCAGCAATTGCGGATTGGCGACGATCTCCGCGGAAGATTCCTCGATAAATTCGACTTCTATCGATTTTCGGTACGCTTCATGCTCCAGGTCGGTGATCACCTGGATGATCTCGGTCGCTAACTTGACCGTGGTTTTTTCGAGATATTCAGGTCCGGAATCGATCCGCGAAAACGTCAACAACTGCTGCACCATGTAGCTCATGCGATTGACCGCCTGCTCTATCCTTTTCAACGCCTGCCGCTGAATCTGCTCGTCCTTCGCTTTAAGCGCCACCTGCACCTGCGTCAACAAGCCTGCCAAGGGCGTTCTGAGCTCGTGCGAGGCATCCGCGGTAAAACGGCGTTCACTTTCAAACGCCTTTTCCAGCTGATCGAACAGACTATTCAACACATCGACCATCGGCACAATCTCGTTCGGCAGATTGTCGACCGATAGCGCCTTTAGGTTGCTGACTTCCCGTTCCGCCAACGCATTTTGCAAATGACTGATCGGCGTCAAGGCATTGCCGATGATAAACCATATCACCAGCGCCAATACCGGCATGCCGACCAGAAACTGGGTGACCAGCTGTTCGGAAATCTCATCGGTCAACTGCTTGCGGATCGCTTCCTGCTGGCCGACATGGATCACATAATCGCCGGATTTGTTTGACACGGTAAAAACATGCCATAGGCTGCCTTCGCTTTGCACCTCGCTGAATCCCTGCTTGGCAAAGGTAAACGGAACCTGGGGAGCGCTTTCGGAACGGAGCAGCAAGCCTTTATCCTTCGACCAAAGCTGAAAGGCAACCTTGCTTTCGTACTTCAGGCGAAGCGCATCGTTTTTCAGCGAATCATCGAACACATGCCAAACCAGCTCGCCCGGCTCGCCCCCCTTCAGATCTCCCAATAAACCCGGCTTCTTGACGGAATGCGATAGCAGGCCTTTTTCTTCCGACCATAACTGATACGCCAGTTTTCTTTGGTACGTTTCGGTAAAATTCAGGCCTTCATGGCCTGGCGCCAGCCGCCCTTGCCGCCAGTAATCGGGTAAGGCTCCGTCCAGCAACAAGCTGTCGACAAAAGCCAGCAGGACCTTACCTGACTGCGCCAGTTCCGCATCGAACAATTCGGCGACTTCGTCACGGATCGCCTTATAGCTGGAAAAGGCGGTAACACCCCAGATCACCATCGTTGCGGACAGCAACGAAACCAGCAGTAATTGCCGTAACGAATAATTCATTAACCTTCTTCGGCATCAATGATATAGCCAACTCCCCTGACCGTCCGAATCAAGCCGGAATCGAGTTTTTTCCGCAGATAATGAATGTGGACTTCGACGGTATTGCTTTCGATATCCGAATCCCACGAATACAGACTCTCTTCCAGGCGCGCCCGCGAGACGACCTTGCCGATATTGCCCATCAGAAAACTCAAGATTTCGAATTCTTTTTGCGACAGATCGACCCGTTCGTCGTTGTAGGTCACGATGTGCGAGGCAGGATCCAGAATCAGGTCTTTATGCACGATCAGCGGCGTGCTGCGGCCTTCGCTCCGCCTAGCCAAGGCACGCAGCCTGGCACAGACTTCGGTCAGATCGAACGGCTTGTTCACGAAATCGTCCGCCCCGCTATCCAGACCGATCACCCTATCGTTGATGGTGTCGCGGGCCGTCAACACCATCACCGGCGTTTCGTCCTTACGGCTACGCAACTCGTGCAGCAGATCCATACCGTCCATGTCCGGCAAGCCCAAATCAAGCACGATCAGCTCATAGAGATTATTTTTCAGCGCCTCCTCGGCAAGTTTACCGTTGGTAAACCAATCGACCGCATATCCTTCCATTTTCAGGCCGGCCGACAGACCTTCTCCGAGGATCTCATCATCTTCAACCAGTAATAGTCTCATGCAATTTCCTATCTCATTTAAAAAAGTCGCGCATAACCTCTAGGTATTGACTCGCCCGCCTGTTTACTGCGGCGGGGGCACATAACCTTCCGGCATCTCATTATTTCCTTCAAACAAAAATTTGTCTCTTTCTTGCGCCAGAAAAGCCTTGGCTTTCGGATCATAGCTGGCCAAACGGTATTCATTGATCAACATCGTCTGTTTGGCGATCCATTGCTGCCAGGCCAGTTTCGATATTTTTTCATAGATTTCCTGCCCTTTCGGTCCGGGAAAAGGCGGCGCATCGAAGCCTTCCGACTCCACGCCCAACTTTGCGCACTTAACCATTCTTGTCATGTGTGTCCTCGTGGTTTTGATAGTGTTTCAATAATTGTTTAATCGGCGCGGCCAAGCCCAAGCGGTCAATCGACTCGACCGGATGCCAGCCCGCGGATCCCGCTTCGCCGACACCATGGTCCCCGCCGTCGGTCAAAACCACCAGCGGCGTGTAATCGAGATGATAATGCGAAAAAGTATGCCGCCGCCTCTCCATCATATACCGGCCAATGATCGCGATATTGCGCTCCCGGCACCAGGCCAATGCCTGCTCGTGATTTTCAAATTCCGGTAGGCACCATAATCCCCCCCAAATTCCGGCGGGCGGCCGTTTTTCAAGAAAAACGTGTTGCCGGCTATTCGCGAGCAAAAGAAAAGCCCGCTGCTTGACCGGCAAGGTCTTGCCCGGTTTCGGCGTCGGAAAATCGGCAACCCGTCCGCCCCTAAAAGCCAAGCAATCGGCATGCAAGGGGCACAGATCACAAGCCGGCCGGCCGCGCGTACAAAGGGTCGCGCCCAGATCCATGATCGCTTGCGTATAATCCGCCACCCGCTGCCGGGGCGTCAACGCCCGGCTAAGCTCCCATAGCCGTTTGCTCACTTTCGCCTCGCCAGGCCAGCCCGCGATGGCACGATGGCGCGCCAACACCCGCCGGACATTGCCGTCCAGAATCGGATGACTGCACCCATAGGCGATGCTCATGATCGCGCCGGCGGTCGATAAACCAATACCGGGCAATTGCTGAAGGGCTTCCAGCGTATCGGGAAAGCGGTCCATCGCTTCGATTTTCTGCGCGGCTCGATGCAAATTGCGCGCCCGCGCATAATAGCCCAATCCCGACCAGTAGCTTAGCACCTCATCGAGCTCCGCTTGCGCCAAGGTCTCGACGCTCGGAAACCGGGTCATGAACGCCTCAAAATACGGGATGACCGTTGCCACCTGGGTCTGCTGCAACATCGTCTCGGATATCCATACCCGATAGGGCGACTTATCCTGCTGCCAGGGCAAATCCTTGCGTCCATGCCGATCAAACCAAGCCAGGAGGCGTTCGTCAAACGCTAAACTATTCATCGCAAATCGTCAAAGGGTAAATAAACTAGAACAACTTCCTGAACAAATCGTCGACGCCAGGCCCCAATTTTTTATCCAGCTTATTTTTCAATTTGTCTATTTTACTCTTGTTTTTCTCGATGAACTTCTCAATTTTGGCCTTATTCTTCTCGGTTAGCAAGGCCTCCATATCGAGTCGATAGACGGGCTCGGCCCAGGTGCCGCTCATGGCAACCACGATTGGTGTGCTATGCAGTTTTTCCGGCTCGGTTTCGGTCGCCGGCGCCTTGACCAAATGACTGACAAAGCGGTAATCGATCCGGCCGGTTTCGATATGCGTGCTGCCGCCGCCTTCCATCCGAAAGCGGGGCGATTTGACCAATAAGTCCTGGCTCTTGATCACACTTTCGGCCAATGCCGCCGTGCCTGAGATTTCGGAAAAATCCATGCCGTTGTGATGCATCGGCGACGGTGGGGCATGATTGAGCACATCGACAGCCTGATCGATCAGCTGTTGAAACTTCAGTTCCCTGATCTCGCCATCCTTGAGCGTAAAGGTCAGCTTTCCCTTCGCCCCCTGTCTGATCTGTTTGCTGTCATTCCCTTGCGCCCGCAGCGCCGCGGAAGCGGTCAGTGCGCCGCTGATGTGGATTTTGCTGCCCATCGCCTTAAGAAAGGGCTCAATCTCTACCCGCTCGACTTTTTCCGCTAACGACATCGTATTTTCCCTACCTGCGGCATTGAAATTCACGCTGCCGGCATAGCCGCCCCGATGCAGCCGGCTGATGTTTTGCCGGGTTTGTACGACGCCTTCCTTGGCCTTTAATTGCAAGCGCAGGTCGTCGGCGGCGATGCCGCGCATTTGCAGGTGCCCGAGCGTGAGTTCGCCTTGCGCATCCAGTATTCTAAGCTGCCCTACCGGCAACTTCGAGAGCGCGCCAACCAGGGCCGCCGACGGGGTAACCTGCGGGGTTTTGTTTTTCGGCAAATAGCGGCCGACATCGACCGCATCGACGGCCAAATTGAAACGGATCGCCGGCGCCTCCCACCCCTCGATGCGCGCCTCGCCTTGCAGCAAGGTATCGTCCAGCTTGCAGCGCAAGGCATCGAGCGACAGCGCATTTTGCGCCACATGCCAATTAAAGCCGGCCTGCAGCCGGCTCAAGGCGCCGGGGTCCTGAAATTTCGGCAGCGCGATGTCGAAGCGCTTTAACAGCTTGCCGGGATTGAGCTCCGCCATTTCGAGACGTCCTTCGACATCGGCCGCTTCGAATAAATGGCTTCCGCTCAGACTGGACACGATAGCCAGCTCGCCGGACTCAATTTGCAGCTTGGCAATCCGAAGCTTTTGTCCGTTTTTTTCGAAGAGGATTTCCGGCGCGGTCAGCATCACCGATAGGACCTTATCCGGCCGCGCTCCCCCTTCCCTCGCCAGACTCAGCTCGGTATCGGCAAGATTCGCCTGCTCGAGATGTTGCTTGATCAACACCCGGGTTTTAAAGCCGATGCGGTCTTGATAGCCGGAGCCCGGCTCGACGACAGTGAAAGTCAGCGCCACATCGGCAAACTGATCCCACGTCAATTTGCCGACGTTCAGGTTGATATTTTCAACATCGAGACGCTGGCCGTTTTGCTGGTCGTCCCAATGAATCGCCGCCTCCTCGAGATCCACGCCGCCCACCGCGAAGATCGCCCATGCCTTTTCAGGGGATACGGGCTTGTCCGGCGCGGCTTGGCCGGGGGGAGTCGGCTCGACAGCCGCCCCGCTTGTTGAATCCATTGGACCCCAATTATTCGCGCCTTCCTTGTTGCGCAGCAAGTTCAGCCGCAAGCCTTTTAACGCGATGCGGCTGATTTCCAGCCGCTTGCCGAGCAACGGCAACACTTTGACCTTGATTTCGCCCTGCTCGATGCCGAGAAAGTCGGCTTGCGGGAAGCCCTGGACATTCCTGATCCGCATGGGCCCTGCCGAAACCCCCAGCCAGGGAAAAACCGACCAATGTAAATCGCCGGCGAACTCGACTTCGCGCCCGATCTTTTGCTTGATCGTCTCCGCCAACTGCGGCTTGAATTGATTAGGATCGATCACAATCGACAGGATGCCGAGCGCAACGCCGATCAATAAGATCGACATGGCGAAAATGACCGCAAACACTTTCAGCGGTTTTCTCACAACGGGCTCCTGGCGATAAAATTATGTCATGAAGGGCGGATATGGAATATGATTAGCGCCTGATCGCTGAGACCTGTGCAAGCCTCGGCAGCGGCCTATCACACCAACAATGAAAATGGGGGGAGACGATGTTATATCTTGCAAAATTTGCCGGAGTGGCGATTCTAATCTGGTTTTATTTAACCGCCAAAGAAAAAAAGCAACCCACGCTGCAATGGGCCATTATCGGATTTATCGGCTTTTGGCTGACCTGGTGGCTGGTCAAATTGTCGGTGCTGCATCCGCTCGGCGACATGTTCGCCAAGAACCCGACATCATTATTTCTGGTGACTCAAATTCCGGCGCTCGCGGGCATTATCGTGTGTTTTTTCATTCGTAAAAAACTGATTGCGAATGCCGCGAAAGAATCTGCACCACACAACGATCAATAGCCGCCCGGACAATCTTGCCAAGCAGGGCGCATTGCTTAGTGTGCAATGCGCCCCAGATAACTGCCTCTGGGACAGTTTTTCAAAAGCTATTATAACTTTTCAGCGTTTTTATCCAGGTATTCCGCAACGCCCGTAGGGCTTGCATTCATACCGGCATCGCCTTTGTTCCAGCCGGCAGGGCAGACTTCGCCATGCTCTTCGTGGAATTGCAACGCATCGACCATACGCACCAGTTCATCCATGTTGCGGCCGAGCGGCAGATCATTAACCACTTGGTGACGCACGACGCCGCTGCGGTCGATCAGGAAAGAACCGCGGTAAGCCACGGCCGGCGCTTCGGCTTCGACATCGTAATCCTTGCAAATGCTGTGCGCAATGTCCGCCGCCATCGTGTAACGCACGGGGCCGATACCGCCTTTGCTGACCGGCGTACTGCGCCAGGCATTATGCGTGAAATGTGAATCGATCGATACCGCAATCACTTCCACGTTACGACTCTTGAATTCGTCGATACGATGGTCTAACGCGATCAACTCGCTGGGGCAGACAAAGGTAAAGTCCAACGGATAGAAAACCAGGACTGCGTATTTGCCGCGAGTGGCGTCAGAAAAGCTGAAAGAATCAACGATTTGACCATCGCCCAACACCGCAGGAACGGTAAAATCCGGTGCCTGTTTACCAACTAAAACACTCATCGTTTTTCTCCAAAATAGTTATAAAAAGCAGATAGTTATCAACTCACGATTAGCCACTTGAAAGTGGAATCCTTGCATTCTACACCAAAATCCTCGGAAATTTATGCTTTTTTCAAGTGAACTTTTTCACTTGATTGTCATTTTTTTCTTGCATTTGTCAGAACTTTGGTCATAATTTGTAATCATTAGATTACAAACATAGTAGCTCTGCTCTTTCTTTTTTTTTAAAAAAAGCTTAAGCCGCTACGTTTATAGGCAACCTAGCTTTACCGCTATTAACTTTTATGTCGTTTTTGTGAGGGGCTTCTTCCATGGCAAAAAATAAACATATCACCGAACCGGACGTTTTCGGTTATCAAGTACGCATCGTGCGCCGCGGCAAGGAAAGCAGCCGTTATTTTTCTCATAAATTATGGGGAAACAAAGCCAAGTCTTTGCAAGCTGCGATTCTCTGGCGCGACCAGATGCTGGTCGTCTTAAAAGGCAGTAAGACACGCTTTTTAAAACCGCCGAAAAATAAAACCACGACCGGCGTCACCGGCGTTTCGAAGACGATCAAATACGACCACCGCAAAGACAAGAGCTATCTTTGCTACACCGTATTTTGGGTCCATAACGGCAAATCCAAGAACAAGACCTTCCAGGTCGGCAACGTCGCGAAGATTACCGCGGATGACGAATTGCACGCCTTCCGCACCGCGCGCCTGTTCAGAAGCTGCTATGAATATGCGATCGATAACGATCTGGAGTTTGACGAAAGTAAATTCGCCGGCTGGAAGAAAAAACGCCTCTATGAGGACGAGTCTTTACGCGCTGTAGCGTAAGACGACCGCCGGCATACTCGCCCGGCGCGTTTTTGCGGCGCCCATGTGGCGCCGGAGCGAAGCCCGATGCTTTATTCTCAAGCGCCCCCGGCGCTTGTATTCTGCTTGCTGTGTTTAAGCGCCATGGACGGCCCGCTTCACTCATCGCGCGACCGAAGCTAAACTTGTCAGCAAAACCGCGCAGGCATCTGTTTTTTCGGTCACCGGCCGGCATGTCCGTAAAAATCCAGATACCAGCGCACAAAACGCCCAACCCCTTCTTCCAGTTGCGTACTCGGCTGATAACCAAAATCGCGCACCAAATCGCTGACATCGGCATAAGTGTCGGGCACATCGCCGGGCTGCATCGGCAATAAATTTTTGACCGCGGTTTTGCCGAGATATTTTTCGAGCATTTCGATAAAGGTCAGTAAATGCACCGGCTGATTGCTGCCGATATTATAGACCTTGTAAGGCGCCCTGCTGCTGCCGGGATCGGGGTTCTGCCCCGTCCATTCAGGATTCGACCTGGCCGGCTGATCCAGCACCCGAATCACGCCGTCGACAATATCGTCAATATAAGTAAAATCACGCCGGTGATTACCAAAGTTGAACACGTCGATCGGCTTGCCTTCCAGGATATTGCGCGCAAACAGAATCGGCGACATATCCGGCCGCCCCCACGGCCCGTAAACGGTAAAAAAACGCAGCCCCGTGGTCGGAAGCTGAAAAAGATGACTGTAAGTGTGCGCCATCAATTCATTCGCTTTTTTGCTGGCCGCATACATCGACACCGGATGATCGACATTATCATGCACCGAGAACGGCATCCGGGTGTTGGCGCCATAGACCGAACTTGAAGAGGCATAAACCAGATGCTCTATCGCCTGATGCCGGCATCCCTCCAGAATATTCATGAAGCCAAGAATATTTGAATTCACGTAGGCCTGCGGGTTGGTCAGGGAATATCTGACGCCTGCCTGTGCGGCAAGATTGACCACCCTTTGCACTTTTTCTTGCCGAAACAGCGCCTCAAGGGCCGAAGCATCGGCAATATCCAGTTTGATAAACTTGAATTGCTCATAGTCAGCCAACAATTGCAGGCGCGCCGTTTTTAAGCTGACATCGTAGTAATCGTTTAAATTATCGATACCAACGACTTCATCCCCTCGCGCCAACAGTTTGCCGCATAAGCTTGCGCCGATAAAGCCGGCCGCCCCCGTTACCAGAATTTTCAAAGATAATTTCCTTTGGCTGCTTGCATGTTAATATCTTACCGGATCTTCATCCGCGACGGGTTCGTATTATAATACGAGATCCTTGCCGATCTTATGACAAAGACTTCCCTTTTATTTTTCAGAAAAAACTATGAAAGCCCGGGTAAAAACATTTACCGCTGTCGCCGCATCCCTGCTGAGCGCTTGCTCGACCCAACCCGCTCAACGACAAAACACCGCCGCCGTAGAAGCCACGGCTAAACCGGCGCCGCAGCAGGCAAAACCGGCCGAAAATTATGACGCCGCCGCCAATCCTCCGTTGACGACGACCAAAGACGGCAAGACCCTGAATTTGGTCAGAATCATGGATGGCGGTATTTGCAAAAATGAATCCCAGGGCGCCAGCGGGTCTTTTTTGGTTTATGCCGACCCGCAAGATCTCGAGCGCATCAAGCGCGAAAAGCCGAAGGAAATCTTCAAGGATTTTGAGGCTAAAATACAGCACTTAGCCTCGGAAGCCCTGGAAGAGGCGATCGGCCAGACCAATTTGGCCGTCGATCCTTTTTCTTTGGGAGACGATGTCGCGCAGGAAAAACTGGCCGCGCAATTGACGAAAAACTTTCTCAATGCGGCATCCGGCCCCGTGGCCGCCTTCGACCAAGAGACCTCATTAACCATCGATGTGACGCCGTTTCCGCCATCGCTGATGTTTTATCAAAAAGGCTGCGACGCAAAGCGCTTTGAGCCTTAATGCAATGCTACAAAGCCAATCCAGCGGACTGGCTCTGGCATTTGTGCATTTCTAATTAACTCGAATGCCAGAACCAGCCATTCCTGACCGTCTCTTTCCTGTATTTCTTGGATTTGTGCAGGCCTTTCGACAGACACATCACCGCAAAAACACAGAGACTACCGAGCAAGTTGATTACTATCATAAATTTCTTGAACATGACCATGTCCTTCCTTTAAGAATCTCAATATAGCGCTTCACGCCGGCAGGCTGCGAGTCACAGCATGTGGCGCGAAGAAAGGCTCCTCTGCCGATCAGCTACGGACCACCTCTCCTCTATTAAAACTGTAGTTCAAAGTCGATCTTTACACATCTCTCGTAACTACTAAACAACGCGAGTTAAGAAAAGTTTCATAATTATTCTCTTAACTTTTTTCACCCCGACACCTGCCTTGAGTCGCTTCCCGTCATTTCGCCTGACCGGCTAACACGCAAACCGCCTTCATCACGCATTATTTTTTCCGGATAATGCCAAATCGTTTACAATCGAAGACTCATCTTTCACCGGACAGGAGCTTTTATCATGGGCTGGCGCGAACGCAAACACGAAGACACTTATACAGACAGCGAAGTTGAAGAGCGGCTGAAGGAAGAACTACCGCACTGGTATCTTGAAAACGGCTGGATTCGGCGCAAATACAAAACCAGCGGCTGGAAAGGTACGCTGATGGTCGTGAATACGGTCGGCCATCTGGCGGAAGCCGCTTTTCATCACCCCGACTTGACCGTTTCCTATGCTTTTGTAATCGTCAAGCTGGTGAATCATGCCGCTAAGGGCATTACGAACAAGGACTTCGAACTGGCGCGCAAAATCGAGGAAGTGATCATGTGGCAGCCGGGCAAGGAAGGCGGCGCACTGGAAGGAACACCCGACGACCCGCGCTTCAAATATATCAAATACGATTGATTCAGCGAGAACGATAGATAAGGATACAAAAGGGAGTATCCCAAGAGGAAATCACAGGCTTACGCGATAAGCCTGTGATTTTTTGGCGATATTATAGCGAATTGACCGAATTCAGGTCTTGGAACGCCTGTTGCAGACGTGCGACCATGCCGAGTTCGCCTTCACGTTGCCAAACGCGAGGATCGTAGTACTTCTTGTTCGGCTTGTCGTCGCCTTCCGGGTTGCCGATTTGACCTTGCAGGTAGCCTTCATTTTTCTTGTAGAAATTCATGATGCCTTCCCAGGTCGCCCATTGGGTATCGGTATCGATATTCATCTTGACGACGCCGTAGCTGATCGATTCCGCGATTTCTTCCGGAGTTGAACCTGAACCGCCGTGGAAGACGAAGTTCAAGGTCTTGGCCGGCAGATTGAATTTTTCGGACACATATTTTTGTGAGTTGTCCAGAATCTTCGGAGTCAATTTGACGTTGCCCGGCTTGTAAACGCCGTGTACGTTGCCGAACGAGGCCGCAATCGTGAATCGATCGCTGATCTTGCTCAAATGCTCATAGGCATAGGCGACGTCTTCCGGTTGCGTGTACAACATCGAATGATCCAAATCGGAGTTATCGACGCCGTCTTCTTCACCGCCGGTCACGCCCAGTTCGATTTCCAAAGTCATGCCCATCTTGGACATACGCTTCAGGTATTCGCCGCAAATCTCGATGTTTTCTTTCAGGCTTTCTTCGGACAGGTCCAGCATATGCGAGCTGAACAAAGGCTTGCCGGTTTCCGCGAAGTGTTTCTCGCCGGCGTCCAACAGGCCGTCGATCCATGGCAGCAGTTTTTTCGCCGCATGATCGGTGTGCAAAATAACCGGAACGCCGTAGTATTCGGCCATCAGATGAACGTGTTTCGCACCCGAAATCGCGCCCAAAATCGCGGTCTTTTGACCTTCCAGCTTCAGCCCCTTACCGGCGACAAATTGTGCGCCGCCGTTTGAAAACTGCACGATCACCGCAGACTTGGCTTTTGCCGCCGCTTCCAGCACCGCATTGATCGAATCGGTGTTGATCACGTTGACCGCTGGCAATGCAAGTTTGTTTTCTTTGCAGATCGCAAAGACTTTCTGCACATCTTCACCGGTCACGACACCGGGTTTAACTACATCTAAAATTTTGTTTGACATATTGGACTGTAAGAATTGATAGGCGCCGATGCGCACACCACGCCGTATTTAGAGTGCCTTCAAATTTCCGGCACCGGGCGAGCCGATGCCGGAGATTATCATCGTTTATGCTTACGCGGTTTCCAACTGGTTTTCCAGCTCGGCCAAACGCTTGGCCAACAGATCTTCCAGAGATACCAGTGCCTTTTCGAAGCCGACGATGCCTTCGGCCAGCTTGTCGTTCGCCATGCGGTTTTCTTCGTGCATGCGATCGAAAGTCGCGCGGTCCATCGTGATTTTTTCGATTTGCATGCTGGCGGCTTTGGCAGGATCCAGTTTACGCGGCAATTCGCCTTCGGTGGATTGCAGTTCGGCCAACAGCGATGGCGCGATGGTCAACAGGTCGGAACCGGCCAATTCGGTGATTTCGCCGACATTACGGAAGCTCGCACCCATCACTTCGGTCTTGTAACCGAATTTCTTGTAATAGTTGTAGATCGAGGTCACGGAAACAACGCCTGGATCTTCGGCTGGCGCATAAGAGTCGCGACCGGTATCTTTCTTGTACCAGTCCAGGATGCGGCCGACGAATGGCGAAATCAGGGTAATGCCGTTTTCGGCGCAAGCGATCGCTTGGTGAATGCCGAACAACAGGGTCAGGTTACAATGAATGCCTTCTTTTTCCAGAACCGCGGCGGCTTGAATGCCTTCCCAGGTCGAAGCGATTTTGATCAGGACGCGGTCTTTCGAAATACCGGCTGCTTCATATTGCGCGATGATTTCGCGGCCTTTGGCGATCGTCGCTTCGGTGTCGTAAGACAGACGCGCATCGACTTCGGTTGAAACACGGCCCGGGATGATTTCGAGAATTTTCAAACCGAAGGAAACCGCCAGACGGTCGAACGCCAGGTTAGCCACCAGTGCAGGCGCCGCATCACGACCCAAAGTGTCGCGCGCACCCTTTAGGGTATCGTCAACGATGCTTTGATATTGCGGCATTTGCGCCGCCGCGGTGATCAGAGAAGGGTTGGTGGTCGCATCGCGAGGTTTGAAGGTTTCAATAGCCTGGATGTCCCCGGTGTCAGCAACAACGATGGTCATTTCCCGGAGTTGTTCTAGTAAATTCTTAGCCATAATATGCACCTTACAAATTTATAATTAAAATAACAAATGCCTCCGAAATATTACCATATTTCGTGTTTATACGACACTACTGAATGAGTCAAATTACGGAGCAGGTTTCAGCCGCGGTTTCGATCACAGTGAGATGAATGCCCCCATACGGCGGGCCATATCGCATTGTGCGGGCTTTGCTAAGGAAGACAATTGCGGAGTGAGAAATGAGTCGATGCTCTGCCGGCCCGATATGGATTCTAGGAGGAGAGGAGCCGCGATAGCGGTAAGCCGGGCCGCAGAGCCCCATTTTGACGTAATAGGGAGAGATGAGGCCCACAGACGTAGGCGCCTGGCGCCTGGCGACAGGCCAGCGTGATTGGAACAAAATAAAGAGCCTGTATTCGCGCTGGTCGAACGCAGGCTCAATATCTTGGGTTTATGCAGATTGCAACAGGTACTTATCGACACCTGTCGGCTTTTTGGCACCGGCTTCATTTTTTGCCGTCGCCTGGTGCTCATTGATATATTTAGAAACCCGGGTCGACCTGACTTTTTTAGGCTTAGCCGACTCATTTTCCAGGGCTTCTGCCGCCGGAATGAATTCGCCTTCCAAACAGATCTCGGCCGGAACATCGGCCTGACTCGCCAACACTTGAGCCGCCTCGTTTTGCAGACTCAGATATTTGGCAACACCGGTCAACACAAACGCCTGCTTGACGGGGCTTTTCGCCGCAACAGCGATGTCACCGACGGTCTGCGCGTGCTGAACAAGATACTTTGTTACCCCGCTGACTTTGGCCGGCTTGCTGGGCAACGCCAGCCTTTGTTTGATCAAATACTTCGCAACCCCCGAAAATGCCGGCTTGGTTTTGGCAAGTACGGCCTGCGTTTCCAAATATTTGGCAACACGGCTCACGACCGGTTTTGCCGTATAGACTCGGCTTTTCGCAAGGTATCTGGCAACGCCGCTTTGACGGGGTTTCAGACTATCCCGAACGACTTGCTGCGCAATATATTTGGCAACCTTGCTGACGGCCGGCTTTTCGCCGTCAATTTTCGCTTTTTGCTGCAAATAGCGTCCGACTCTGGTTTCTGCCGGCGTCTCCTGAACTTCGGCAGGCTGCACCTGTTCCACGACCGCTTCCTGCTGAGCCGCAAGCGCCGCCTTTTCGGCAGCGATGCGCGCCTCTTCTTCACGATAATGTTCGATCAGTTTTTGCGCGTCGATTTTTCTTTGCAGTAAATCCTGCTCGGCCTGGTATTTCGCGACGCCTGTCAATGCGGCGAGCTTCGCTTCGGCGATTTCCTGGCGGGTGATATATCTGCCGACACGGGTGCGTTTGGGCAAATATTGGGTTTGGATGATTTGCTTCGCGACATATTTGGCGACACCGCTGGCAGATGTTTCGCTGTCGAAGCGCGCCAGATATTTGCTGACGCCGCTCACGCGGGTCACTTCCCGGACTTTGATCGACTGCGTCACCAGGTATTTACCCACGCCACTCATCGGTTGCGCGTTGCTCTTTTTCAGATACGTCGACACACCGGAGTCGACGGGCCGGCTCCGAAGGTAGCGCGACACGCCGGTATTGGTTTCTATGATAGGCGCCTTTGCGGGCACTCCGGAAGATTGTTCGTAAATCTCCCCGGAGTGAGCCAAAGTTTGCTGTTTTTTCGCACCTGTTTTGGATCGCTTACCGAAGGGATAAAATCCCTCGACCAAGCTGATCAAGTAAGCTTGATCCATCCCTTACCCCCGGTCGCGCAAATATTTTTCGACGCGGGAAGCTGGCTTTGACGAAGCGCTTTCGGTAGATGGCTTTTGACTTGCCATGTACTTGGCAACGCCGGTCAGCGGCGCAGAAGCCGCCACGGATTTGACGTGTTGCTCCAGGTATCTGGACACGCCGGTTCCGCCTTTACGGTTCAGGTATTTTGCCACGCCGGTTGCGCCGGCAACGACTGTGCGCGCAGCACCTTGCGCCGCATGACCTTCAGGCCGCGCTTGTTTCTTGAAGAAAACTACGCCGACGAAAGCCAGTACCGCCAATCCGATCAGATAGACGAAATTGGACTCTTCCTTTTTACCTTCGGCAGCAGGCTTGGCTTCTTCGACAGCAGCAGTCGACTGTTGTTCTGCAGCCGCCGATGAGCTCTCAACCGATTTGTTTTGCGGTCTGCTTGCAGCCGCCGCGCCGGTTGAAGAGGGCGCCTTATAGCCAGGGTCCGAATAAACGACTTTCGGTTGAAAATCGGACGCCGGATATTTCGAGTCTGCCGGCTTTGCGCTGGATGGCGCGGCCGTCGCAGCAGATGCGCCTTGATGCTTGTATTCGGCATCCTGATACAGCACCTTCGGTTGAAAATCGGACGCCGGATATTGGGCATCCGCACCCGCAACAGAACTGGCCAACAGTAATGCCGCAAAAGCGCCATTCGTTATATTTATAATTTTCACGTTGTTCACCCTAATAAGTCCAAGTATGTGGATCGAGATCCTGTATACGCCGAGTTGTGCCTCTGCAATGCCCAGGATCTCGTCAACTGACGGGATGAACGAGTCATCCCGTTTTTTTTCAATTAAAGTACAGCTTCCACGTTCTTGACGACATTTTCAACGGTGAAGCCAAACTCCTTGAAAAGCAGTCCTGCCGGCGCCGATTCACCGAAGTGGTCGATACCGACGATACGGCCGTTGCTGCCGACATACCGCCACCAGCCTTCGGTGACTCCCGCCTCGACTGCAACCCGCTTGGTAACGGCCGCCGGCAATACCGATTCACGGTATTGTGCATCCTGCGCATCGAAGATATTCGTGGACGGCATCGAAACGACGCGAATCTTGTTGCCTTTCGCGCGAAGTTCGTCGGCCGCTTTTACCGCCAACTCGACTTCGGAACCGGTCGCGATGATGATCGCATCCGGTTGACCTTCGCTGTCGCTCAGAATATAACCGCCGCGAGAAATCAATTGGATTTGCGCTTCGCTGCGCGGAATATGCGGCAGGTTTTGCCGTGAGAACACCAGCGTGGACGGACCGTCTTTACGTTCGATCGCCGCGCGCCAGGACACCGCCGTTTCGACCGCGTCGCACGGACGCCAGACATGCATGGTCGGAATCATCCGCAACGTCGCGATTTGCTCGATCGGTTGGTGGGTTGGACCGTCTTCGCCCAGACCAATCGAGTCGTGGGTATAGACGAAGATCGAACGGATCTTCATCAATGCGGCCATCCGCAGTGCGTTACGCGCATACTCGGAGAACATCAGGAAGGTCGCGCCGAACGGGACCAGACCGCCATGCAGGGCGATACCGTTCATGATCGCGGACATACCGAATTCGCGCACGCCGTAGTTCACATAGTTCGCGTCCGGCTTGTTCGCACGCATCGGCTTGTAACCGGTCCATTCGGTCATGTTCGAGCAGCCGAGGTCGGCCGAACCGCCGAAGATTTCCGGCAGCAATTTCGCATAACCTTCGATCGATGCCAACGATGACAAACGGGTCGCGGTGGTTTTGGCTTGCGCATTCACGGAGGCAACAAAGCTGTCCGCATCGGCTTGCCAATTCGCAGGCAGTTCGCCGTTCATCCGGCGTTCGAATTCGGCCGCCAGTTCAGGATGAGCCGCTTTATAGGCCGCAAACGCCTCGTTCCAGGCTTTCTCGGCCGCCGCGCCTTTCGCTTTCGCGTCCCAACCCGCATAAACTTCGGCAGGCACTTCGAATGGACCGTGATCCCAGCCCAAAGCCGCCTTGGTCAGATTGATTTCTTCTTCGCCCAACGGCGCGCCGTGGCAAGCATGGCTGCCGGCTTTGTTCGGCGCACCGAAACCGATTGTGGTTTTGCAGCAGATCAAGGTCGGCTTGTCGGTCATGACTTTCGCCAACTCGATCGCTTTCGCAATCGCTTGTGAATCATGTCCGTCGACGTCGGCAATGACATGCCAGCCATAGGCCTCGAAACGTTTAGGGGTATTGTCGGTAAACCAGCCTTCGACGTGTCCGTCGATAGAGATACCGTTGTCGTCCCAGAATGCGATCAGATTGCCGAGACCCAAGGTACCCGCCAGTGAGCAGGCTTCATGGGAGATACCTTCCATCAAGCAGCCGTCACCCAGGAACACATAGGTCTTGTGATCGACAATTTTATGACCGTCTTTATTGAAATTCGCAGCCAGGGCTTTTTCGGCAATCGCCATGCCCACAGCATTGGTAATGCCTTGTCCCAGAGGGCCGGTCGTGGTTTCTACACCCGGCGCATAGCCGTATTCGGGGTGGCCTGGAGTTCTGGAGTGCAACTGACGGAACTGTTTCAGATCATCGATCGACAAGTCGTAACCGGTCAGGTGCAACAGGGAATAAATCAGCATTGAGCCGTGGCCATTGGACAGCACGAAGCGGTCGCGGTTTGGCCATTTTGGATTGGCCGGATTGTGGTGCATATGATCGTTCCACAAAACCTCGGCAATATCCGCCATACCCATCGGGGCGCCTGGATGGCCCGAATTTGCTTTTTGTACTGCATCCATGCTCAAAGCGCGAATGGCGTTAGCTAATACACGGCGCGATGCCATAGTCTTCTCCTTCGTTGGTAAATTATGTTGAGTTAATCAGCCTATTCAGCGTCAGATGATTTCGTCGCCAAATACATGAGAAAAGAACGGGCAGCCTGAGCCGCCCGTTCTGGGTTTACGCTATTCTAAGTTAGCGTGCCTTTCTCTCATGATTTCTTCCGGGATGCCCTTCTCATGGATGATATGAGAAATGGTCGCTTCCAGGAAAAACAGGGTCGACAGTTCGAAAACCGTACCCATCGGCATTCCGATCACTTTTCCGTATTGTTCAGCCTGGCCGATCTGGAATACCGCATCGGCCATGTCGCCTATCGTTGAGCTGCTCTTTGCCGAAATCAACACAATGTCCGCGCCGATTTTTTTCGCACTTTTCGTGAAGGCTATCAGCTGCTCGGTTTCGCCCGAGCCTGAAATGATAATCAACAAGTCGCCGCTTTTGATGCTTGGCGTGACTATCTCACCCACAACGCTGACATCATAACCGGCATGCACCAGCCGCATCGCAAAAAAATTGCCGACGAGCTTGGAACGACCGGCGCCTGAAACAAATATACGTTTGGCGTTGTCAAGCATCTGGGTCAGGCGTTGATCATAGGACGGATCAGTCGCCGACAGAATGCCTGAAATCTTGTCTATGATGAGTTGCTGATGCATTGTTATACAGCTTCAACCAGTTCGCGAATTTCACGAGCAGCGTCAGCTGGGGATGGAGCGCCGTAGATCGCTGCGCCGACCACGATGATGTTCGCACCGGCTCTGACGACGTCTTGTACGGTAGAAGCTTTGATACCGCCAGCAACAGAAACTCTGACGTTCAGGCCCAATCTGGTGATGTCGCTCAGGTCGCCGAATGGAGTGTGGCCAGCGGCTTGAGCGTCCAGACCGGTGTGTACGCCCATGATGTGAGCGCCGGCTTCAGCGGTTGCGCGTGCACAAGCTACTTTGTCTTCAACGTTGATCAGGTCGATTTGAGCTTCTGCGCCATGTGCGTTAGCCGCTTTGATAACGCCTTTGCAAGTTGCCAGGCCGGATACGCCCAGAACGGTGCAGATGTCAGCGCCTGCTGCATAGAAAGGAGTCGCTTCGTATTCGCCGGCATCCATAGTCTTCAGGTCAACCAGGATCAGTTTGTCCGGGAATCTGGCGCGCAGATCTTTAACCAGGTTAACACCGTTGTGCTTGATGCAAGGAGTGCCGATTTCGAAAATATCAACGTGTGGCGCTACGGTTTCAGCCAGCGCGATAGTTGCGTTGTAATCCAGAGAATCTAATGCGATTTGAATTAATGGTTTTGCCATGATATTGCTCCAATGGTTTGTTATTGTAGTTAGGTGATTACCTGTTTAATGCGAACGCTACTGTAAAGTAGAAAGGGGAGTCATGTCAATGATCCGTGCTGAATACAGTAATGGCGCCTTCTGCCGGCCTTTCCGGTCACGTCAAAAACAACCGACTATTCAGTCAGTTAGCCGCTGTTTTTTGCCGATTTTACCACCTTTAACCGAGGCTCCTAGCGTGATCAAAAATACGCGATTTTTGGCGTTTTGGAACGGAATTTTCCGCTTTTTCGCGGCAGATAACGTAAAACCTGATGCCCCTTACGATCACTCGCGCCGCCTGCCTCCTAACCCCGCCTTTTTCGGCCCCGACTCTCCTGCAAACGGACTGGACAAGCGCCTGAATCTTATGCCAAGCTGTTGCGAGTCAAGGTCTAATGCCAGGTTAACCCATTAAGGCGTCTGTCTACATTGACTTCAACATTATTCAACTCTCCGCAGCCCCGCTTGCAGGAGAATAAACCGGCGGAGTTGCAAAGACCCACCAACCGCTCCGCACCTTGTTCGTGATGAGAAAACATTTTATGGAATCTTTCAAGTCTATCCGCGCGATGATCATCGACATGGATGGTGTGCTCTGGCACGGCAGCGTGCCCCAGCCCGGCCTGTGCGAGTTTTTCGAAACCCTGCGCGACCTGCAAATCCGCTTCATCCTGGCGACCAACAATGCCAGCCAGACGCAGGATCAATATGTAAATAAGCTCGCCGGCATGGGCGTGACCGTCTCCAGGGATGAAGTCTTGACGTCCGGCATGGCGACCGCGCTGTATCTCGCCGAACACACCGACCCGGCTTCGACCCGCGTGTTCGTGGTCGGCGAGGACGGCGCCTTGGGGCCCCTGCGCGAACAAGGCTTTACGCTGACCGGGTTGTACGAGCTCAAAACCGAAAAAACCCCGGATGCGCAAGGCGCGGACATCGTCGTCTGCGGTAAGGATTCGACGCTGAGCTGGGCCAAACTCGCAACCGCAACCTTGAACATCCGGGCCGGCGCCCAGTTCGTCGCCACCAATGCCGATACGACCCTGCCGACAGAATACGGTGTGACCCACGGCAACGGCGCGATTCTGGCCGCGCTGACCGCCGCGACCGGCGTTTCGCCGATGGTGATCGGCAAGCCGGAGCCGATCATGTACCGGCAGGCGATGAAACTATTGGCTTCCGACCCCGCCGAAACGATCGCGATCGGCGACCGCCTCGAAACCGATATCCTCGGCGCGGTGCGCACCGGCATTCGCAGCCTGATGGTATTGACCGGCATATCGAGCGAAGCCGATCTGCGCGCCTCCGCTTATCAACCGACCTGGCTGATGCCGGACATCATCGCCGTTACCGAAGCCCTGCGCCGCCAAGCCAACTAACCGCCGGAGCCACAAACATGAAAAAATTCATCAATGACATCGACAGCCTGCTCGAAGATAGCCTGAAGGGTTTTGCGAAAGCGCATGCGGACATCGTCGAACTGAACCTGCAACCGCACTTCATCAAACGAGTTAAAACAGGCAAGCCTAACAAAGTCGCGCTGATTTCGGGCGGCGGCTCGGGTCACGAACCGCTGCACAGCGGCTTTGTCGGATTTGGCATGCTCGATGCGGCCTGCCCGGGGCAAATCTTCACCTCGCCGACGCCTGATCAAATGTTGGCCTCCGCCGAAGCGGTCGATCAGGACGGCGGCGTGTTGTTCATCGTGAAGAATTATGCCGGCGACGTGATGAATTTCGAAATTGCGGCCGAAATGCTCGAAATCCCGAATGCGACCGTGCTGGTCAACGACGACGTGTCGCTACCCAAGACGCACAGCATCGGGCGGCGCGGCGTCGCCGGCACCCTGATCGTCGAGAAAATGGTAGGCGCTGCCGCCGAAGCGGGCGCGGACCTCGCGGCCTGCAAGGCGCTCGGCGACCGCATCAACCAGTCCACCGCATCGATCGGCGTCGCCTTGACCAGCTGCACGGTGCCCGCGCTCGGCAAGCCGACCTTCGAGTTGGGCGATCAGGAAATGGAAATGGGCGTCGGCATCCACGGCGAGCACGGCCGCGAAACGATGCCGCTAGAAAATGCCAGCGCGATCGTCGAGCATCTGGCCCGGGCGATCGATGAAGAACTGAAACCGCAACCAGGCCAGGCCGTGCTGCTGCATGTGAACGGCTTCGGCGCCACGCCGCTGATCGAACTGCATCTGATCTATCACCTGGCTGCCGAGTACTGGGAGAAACGCGGCGTCGTGATTGCCCGCTCGCTGGTCGGCAATTTCACGACCTCGCTGGACATGGCCGGATGCTCGCTGACATTGACGCGGCTGGATGAGGAGCTGATCCGGCTGTGGGACGCGCCGGTCAATACCGCCGCCTTACGCTGGGGCGCCTGAAGAAGCGATCACTGCCGCAATCGCCGCGATCATCAACTGCGCGGTTTTTGCGCCCGCATCGATGTGCCCGAGGCTGCGTTCGCCGAGGAAAGACGCCCTGCCCTTGGTCGCGAGCATGTTGCGGGTCGCCTCGACGCCGGTCTCGGCGGCGCCGGTGATGGCGGCCAGCAGATCCTGCAACGAGATTGATGCGTCCGCCGAATTTTGCAAACTTTGCGCCGCCGGAATCAGCACGTCGAGCATCGTCTTCTCACCCGCATCGGCCTTGCCGCGCAGTTTGACCGACTCGACGCCCTGCGCGAACGCGGCCGCAAAGGCCGGCAAGTCGACCGTCTTATCGCGCAGCGCCTTGCTGATCGTCACGAACAAGGTGCCGTAGAGCGACCCGGAGGCGCCGCCGACCGTCGACATCAGGGTCATGCCGATTTTCTGCATTGCGGCCGCCCAATCCAGTTGCCCGATCTCCGCGCTTTGCGCTTGCAGCGCATGCAGGCCGCGCTGCAGATTGACCACGTGATCGCCGTCGCCGATCGCCTGATCGAGCTGAGTCACTGCCTCGGCGTTTTTTTCGATCGCCTCGGCGATCGCCTGGATGATGCGGGGCAAAATTTCGGGACTGATCTGCATAGCGGGGGCCTCCAGGATCAAAAACGGCAAAGGTGATTGGGGTTTTCGATTAGAATAACGCGCATTTTGCTGAGCTGTCCACACCCAAAACCATGACAAAACCGCTGCTTGACGTCGATGTGCTCTGTATCGGCCATGCCTCCTACGATCTGGTGTTCTCGGTCGATCATCATCCGGCCGAAGACGAGAAGACCTTCGCGACCGGCTTCATCGACTGTGGCGGCGGGCCGGCCGCGAATGCGGCGATCATGGTCGCCAATCTCGGCTTCAAGGCCGCCTTCGCCGGCTACCTCGGCGCCGATGTCTACGGCGACAAGCACTTACAGGAACTGAATGCGCACGGCGTCGACACCGGATTGACCCTGCGCGGCCCCGCGCCGACGCCGATCTCGGCGGTGCTGGTGAAGCCCGACGGCAAGCGGGCGCTGGTCAATTACAAGGTCGGCACTCACCCCTTGCCCGCCGACGCGCTCGATTTCAGCGGCATCAATCCCGCCGTGGTGCTGTTCGACGGCCACGAGCCGCAGGTTTCTGCGGCCTATTGCCCTAAGCTTCGCGCGCAAAAGATACCGACCGTGCTCGATGCCGGCTCCTTGCACGAAGGCACGCAGGCCTTGATGACTCAGGTCGATTACCTGGTTTGCTCGGAAAAATTCGCCATGCAGGTTGCAGGCTCGGTTGAAAGCGCGCTCGCTCGATTGGCCGAGGTCGCGCCGAACGTGGTAATTACGCTCAGCGAAAAAGGCCTGTTCTGGCGCCGGGGCGGCGAACAAGGCTTCATGCCGGCCTTCGAGATCGCCGATGTCGATTCGACCGGCGCCGGCGATGCCTTTCACGGCGCCTTCGCGGCGGCGGTGTCGCAGCGGATGGCTTGGCAGGAGTGCTTGCGCTATGCCAGCGCGGCAGGCGCCTTGTGCTGCACGAAGATGGGCGCGCGCCCGGGCCTCCCGACGCGGGAAGAACACCGCCGCCTGTTCGAGCAAGGCTGTTTATAGCCCTGTTTGGATTAACGCTTTTCCAAATTCAACATAATCAACTTCGTAACCTATGAAAGACAGAAACAGACGCCAAGGCCTGATCGTGGTCAACACCGGCCCAGGCAAAGGCAAGTCTTCCAGCGCGTTCGGCATGGCGTTTCGCGCTGCCGGCTGGGGCATGAAAGTCTGCGTGATCCAGTTCATCAAAGGCCAATGGCAGACCGGCGAGCAAAAAGCCGCCCAGCATTTCGACAATATCGAATGGCATGCGCTCGGCGACGGCTTTACTTGGGACACCAAGAATCCCGAACAGGACATCCGTACCAGCCGCGAGATTTGGGAGCTCTGCAAACAAAAAATCATGTCCGAAGAGTTCGACGTGGTCGTGCTGGACGAGATCAATTACTGCTGCGGCTACCACTGGATCAGCGGCCAGGAAATCGCCGAATTCATTGCAGAACACCGGCCGCGCTGGATGCATCTGATATTGACCGGACGCAATGCGGCGCCCGAGGTGATCGAGATCGCCGACACGGTCACCGAAATGACGATGATCAAGCACGCCTATCAACGCGGCATCAAGGCGGAACAAGGGATAGAATTTTAAGTCTCATTTCCGTGATTCGGCACTTTACATTGCCGGGAGATCCTAATTCGCTTAGAATTCGTAAGGAAGTTGGCCTGGAGACCGGGCTGAGCATACCTGGGACAAATCCTTAATAACAACAATCAGAGGTGCCAAATGAGTGAAGAGACTGAAGATACCAAAATGAGTGATACGACTAAGCTGATGTGGGCCGTCATCGGCGTGTTCGTGGTCGGCTTCATCGTCGTCGGAGTCAGCAAGCAGGAATCGCCGCAGCAAGTCGAAGCGCAGTCGATGCTCAGAAACTATGTCGCGATCCAGCAAATGGCCAACCAGAAATGCCCGGCCGCGATTCTGAAAGAAACCGGTGAAGAAGCGTTCTTCCCTTCTGAGGATACAATAACCGACAAGGAAACCTACATCACCTTGAAATGGAAGGGCGAGAAAAACTTCAAGGAAGCCTCTTGCACGCTGCACGGTTCAATAGGCGGCATCTCCGAATTGATCATCGACGGCAAGACCATCATCAAAAAGAAAATCTAAACGATCGCTTTGTGAGTTTCGGAGCCATGCCGCGCATGGCTCCAATTTTCCTTTTCAGTCCAGCAAGTGCCTGGGCATGTCGTCCTTCAACCCCACCCCCGACAGACCCCGCTGCAAGGCTTCATAACTCAGATAAGCCAGCTTCGCCGCGGCCGCCTGATAGGACAATCCCTCCGGTGGACGGATGTTCGAGATGCAATTACGCTCCGCATCGGTCCTGCCCATTTGCGGCGCATAGGTCAGGTAGATGCCCAGGCTGTCGGCCGCACTGAGCCCCGGACGTTCGCCGACCACGATCACCGACAGGCGCGCATTCAGCAAGGCGCCGATTTGATCGGCCAGCGCAACCCGCGCATTCGGCACCAAACAGACCGGGCCACAGCGCAAGGGGATGCCTTGATATACCGCAACGATAGCCTTTAGCAGCAGCAAGCCATGGCGTTCGGCCGCGATCGAGGACAGGCCGTTGCTGATCACCAGCGCCACATCGACCGCCGGTTGCTGACGCGCCAGCAACGCCTGCCGGCTGGCCTCGTCGAGCTCGCGCCCGAGATCGGGCCTTTGCAGATACTGCACCCTGTCCGCAACCGGCGTCGAGAGACATAAGGCCTCCAGACCGATCTGCTGGACCTCTTCCGCAAAGCGCTCGATGTCCCAGGGCTGATGAATCGCATCCCGCGCCAAGGCGTGCGCGAGTTCAAAATCGAGTGATGCCTCCGTCGGCAAACCGCAGCCGGCATGTCCTTGCGCGATTCTGGCCTGGGTGAAACGGCGGAGATTGTGCCAGGGGTCATTCATACCGTCAGCTCCGAAAGTCCGCCGAAATGACTCAGCAAGCGCGTGGCCTGACGGCCGTCAGCCAGTCGGTTGCGCCCATCGAATATGCCCATCGCATTCAGCCAGGCCTCGAATTCGGGCGCCGGCCTGAGCCCCAACACCTCGCGCAGATAGAGCGCGTCATGGAACGAGGTGCTTTGATAGGCCAGCATGATGTCGTCCGCGCCCGGAATGCCCATGATGTAATTGCAGCCGGCGACGCCGAGCAGCGTCAGCAAAGTGTCCATGTCGTTCTGGTCTGCCTCCGCGTGATTGGTATAACAGATGTCGCAGCCCATCGGCAAGCCGAGCAGCTTGCCGCAAAAATGATCTTCGAGCCCCGCGCGGATGATCTGCTTGCCGTCATACAGATATTCGGGCCCGATGAAGCCGACGACCGTATTGACCAGGAGCGGCGAAAATTCGCGCGCGACCGCATAGGCCCGCGCCTCGCAGGTTTGCGCATCGACGCCGTGATGCGCGTTCGCGGACAAGGCGCTGCCCTGGCCGGTTTCGAAATACATCAGATGGTTGCCGAGGCTGCCCCGCCCCAGCGCCTCGGCCATCGCCCTGGCTTCGCGCAAGAGAGAAAGATCGATGCCGAAGCTGCGGTTCGCCGCCTCGGTGCCGGCGATCGACTGAAAGACCAGATCGACCGGCGCGCCGCGCCGCATCAGCTCGATGCTGGTCGTCACATGCGCCAGCACGCAGGATTGCGTCGGTATGTCGTAGCGGCCGATGATGTCATCGAGCAGATTCAGCAGCGTATGCACGTTCTGCAGGTTGTCGGTCGCAGGATTGATGCCGATCACCGCATCGCCGCTGCCGTAGAGCAGCCCGTCCAGAATCGAGGCGGCGATCCCGTGCGGATCGTCGGTCGGATGATTCGGCTGCAGGCGCGTGGAGAGCCTTCCCGGCAAGCCCAAGGTATTGCGAAAACGGGTCACGACCCGGCAGCGGCGCGCGACCGCGATCAAGTCCTGATTGCGCATGATCTTGCTGACCGCGGCGACCATCTCCGGCATCAAGCCTGGCGCCAGCGCCGCCAAATCGCCCGTACCGGCCAGCAGCCAGTCGCGAAACTCGCCGACCGTCAGCGCCGCGACCGGCGCGAATGCCGTCGCATCGTGCCGCTCCAGAATCAGCCGCGAGACTTCATCCTGTTCCGGGGCGATCAACGGCTCTTCGATGAATTGCCGCAAAGACACGTCGGCCAACAGCCGCTGCGCCAGCGCGCGCTCGACCTCAGTCTCCGCCGCAAGCCCTGCCAATTCATCGGCCGACCGCCGCGGCGACGCCTTCGCCATCACGGTTCGGAGATTCCTGAACTGATACGATTTGCCTTGTACGGTCGCGGAATAATTCATACGGGAAGTCCTTTGTTGCGGCGCCTTAAGCGATCAAAAAATGGCTCAGAATAGGACAAGCCGGTGACAATACCGTGACAAATCGAACGCCTGGAAATCACCGGCAGAATCCAGCCATGTCACAAAACCCTTTTATGCATTTGATCATTTCGTTGCTATATTGGCAATAGAATTTCCCCCGGCCGGACTTTCGCCATCACTTGACCCCATTGCCCATGAAAAACGTATCCCGCTCACTTTTGCCAAGCCTCTGCGCCTTACTGATCTTGTGCCTGCCCGCATGCACGCCGCCGTTGCATCAAAACGCGGCGAAAGAGAACGCCGACGTGCTGATCGTCGGCGCCGGCCTGTCCGGCCTCAGCTCGGCTTATCAGTTGCAGAAAGCCGGCAAAACGGCCCTGATACTCGAAATGACTCCCCACATCGGCGGCCGCATCCGCACCGCCCGCTATGCCGATCAGGCCCATGCCGAAGTCGGACTGGCAGAGTTTTGGGGCAACAATCCGGCGCTCGCTATTTTTCGGGAGTTAGATATTCCGCTCGAAACCGCCTACACCAGCTTTTCAAGTTTCAGTTATCAGGGCAAGGTCCATCCTTTCACGCATGAAACCAATCTGGAGTTCCTGGAAGCCTTCATCGGCAAGGACGAAATGCCGGCCTACCGGTCCTGGGATCAAAAAATGGCCGCGCTGTATCTACAATTTGACCATCGCCCGCTCACCCGCGAACTCGAATCGTTACAGGACATTTCGTTCGCCGACTGGATCCGCCAAACGAGCGGCCTGTCGCCCAAGGCGCAGGAGTTTGTGCGTCTCGAAACCGAACCGGAGTTTGCCGCCTCCTGGGAAAAAATCAGCGCGCTCGACGGCATCGCCGAATGGCACATCTTCTCGGGACAAGGCACACAGCCCTACCATGTGATCGGCGGCAACCATCTCGCCGCGGAAAAAATCGCCGATGCGATCGGGCGCGATAACATCCGTCTGAATCAACTGGTCACGCACATTCGATCGACCGCGTCCGGCGTCGAAGTCACCGCAACCGACCAGGGCACCTACGCACAAAAGATTTACCACGCCGATTATGTGATTACCGCGATCCCTTTGTTTAGGCTCAACGACATTCAGTTCGATCCGCCGCTGTCGGAAGAGCGCAAGGAAGCGATACAGACCCAGAGCGGCGGCGCCTACTTTACCGCCCACCTCGGAGTTGACGGCAATGCCAGCCGCTATTGGACGCAAGACGGCGAAAGCATCCTGCCGATTCTGACCGATGGCCCGTTGGGCGTGATCTACGAAGGCCATTCCGAGGCCGGCAAGGATGCGCTGTTGAACTTGCTGGTGACCGGCGCCTATGCGGAACGTTTCAATTCGAGGATCGGCAGCCCCGACGAGATTCGCGAAATGCTGCTCGCGGCGCTCGACAAACAATGGCCCGGTTTCAGGTCAGCGGTCAAACAAATGACCTACTACCGCTATCATCCGCGCGCGATAGCGTCCTGGCCGGTCGGACGGTCGCGTTTCGATCAACTTTCCGATGCGCTCAGAACACCGCAGGGCCGTATTTATTTTGCCGGCGATTTTACCGAGGATACGCATTCGAATGGCGCCGCGCACTCAGCCTTACGGGTCGTGAAAGGCATCCTGCGGCAGCATTAACCACGTTTAGTCACCCCGCTCCCGAATAGCGCGCAACTCCCTCGCATCGCTATTGCTGCGCCATTTCCCTATGCGCCTCGGCCATCGCGCGATTTGCGGTAACAGCGATCTGATATGCGTTTATCAGCGTTTGGCAATGCTGTTTAAAAGTTTCCGCCTGCCTGCCATATAAATAACTTTTCGCCTGATATTGTTCGAGAAGTTGCTTGTGTTCATCGACTTTAGCCTGCATTTCATCCGCCGTTTCTTCATAATGTTTGGCCAGCGCCTCATGATCGGCTTTTGTCGTAGCGCTTTGCACCGCTTGGCTCATGTCCATCGGATGCGATTTCATCTCGCTACACGCAACCAATGCACCGAACAGCAAGATCAAAAAAATGAACAATTTACTTTTCATAACATGCCTCCAAAGCAGATCAAAACTAAAAAACCAAATGGATTGTATTCTTCGAGATCACTTTAGCGATTAAGTTTAATCTTGCTTAACAACCTCAATGACTTAGCACCGCTCAACTGACAAAGCCGCGCGCTGAGCGCCCAAAGGCGTTTACATTTAAAGCGCTAAAAATTTCCCGGACCGGCTTTAGTGAAAAATGCGTTTAGTAAGCGAATAGCAGCCATTGCATGCGAGTCGCCAATCAATGCAGTTGTCGCTGAGGTCATTTATCGTCATACTGAGCAGCACAATAACTTATCCCGAATGAGATCCATGACCGATTCACAAAAATGGCAGCTCTTTTCTCTCATCGGCCTGACCGTTTGGCTGACTTACCTGCTCGCGCCGGTATTGATGCCGTTTGCCGTAGCATTGATGCTGGCTTATTTGGGCGATCCGTTGACCGACCGGCTGGAGCGCTTCAAGCTATCCAGGACGCAGGCGGTCTCGGTGGTGTTTTTCGCGATGACCCTGGCATTCGGCCTGATCCTGCTTTGGCTGCTGCCGCAACTTGAACATCAACTCGAACGCTTTATCGCCAGCCTGCCGGCCTATGCCGAGTGGCTGAACCAGACCGCGATTCCCTGGCTGCATCAACGTTTCAATCTGGACATCAAGCCGCTCGAAACCCAGGCCGCGGTCAACCTGATCAAAAGCCATTGGCAGACGGCCGGCGGCGCGGCGACCGTGCTGCTGCGCTCGCTGTCGGATTCCGGCGGCATGATCCTGGCCTGGATCATGAATCTGCTGCTGGTTCCGGTCGTGACGTTCTATCTGCTGCGCGACTGGGATAGCCTGATGGCCAAGCTGCATGACCTCCTGCCGCGGCGCATTGCGCCGACTATCGCCGGACTGGCCGGCGAGTTCGACGCGGTGTTGTCGGCGTTCGTGCGCGGGCAATTTTATGTGATGCTGGCGCTCGGCGCGGTTTACAGCATCGGGCTCGGCCTGACCGGGCTCGATCTGGCGCTGTTGATCGGCATGACGGCGGGACTGGTCAGCTTCGTACCTTATCTCGGCGCGATCGTCGGCATCGTCAGCGCCTCGCTGGCCGCGGTGCTGCAGTTTCATGATGCGGCGCATCTAGTCTGGGTGCTGGCCGTATTCGGCGTCGGCCAACTGCTGGAAGGGATGCTGCTGACGCCGATGCTGGTCGGCGACAAGATCGGCCTGCATCCGGTCGCGGTGATCTTCGCGATCATGGCCGGCGGGCAATTGTTCGGCTTTTTAGGGATTCTGCTGGCGCTGCCTGCCGCTTCGGTGATCATGGTCATGCTCAGGCATGCGCATGACGGGTATAAGGACAGCGAGTTTTACAGCCAGGTTTGAAAGGACAGACCTGCCAGGTTTTTGAAAGCCGGCAGGTCTTCGCTTGGGAAGCGGAGTCGATGGATACGCTACGCGTAAACGACTTTCGGCTTGCCTTCGCCCGCAATCAGCCTGCCGATCGGATATACGGTCTCGCCCAAAGCGGTCAGCGTGTCCAGAACCGCCTGCTCGTCTTCCGCTGCGACGCAGACGATCATGCCGATGCCGCAGTTGAAGGTGGTCAGCATGTCGGCTTCGGCGACATTGCCCTGCGCTTGCAGCCATTTGAATACCGGCGGCAATTGCCAGGCAGACAGATCGATCTCGGCGTTGATGCCGTCCAGCAGCACGCGCGGCAAATTTTCGGTGATGCCGCCGCCGGTGATGTGCGCCAGCGCATGCACGTCGATCTTGTCGAGCAGCGCGAGCAGCGGCTTCACGTAAATCCGTGTCGGCGCGAGCAGGGTTTCGCCGAGGGTTTTGCCCTCGAATGGCGCATCCAGTTTGGCTTTGCTGACTTCGAGAATCTTGCGGACCAGCGAGTAACCATTCGAATGCGGGCCGGAGGAGGCGATGCCGATCAGTTTGTCGCCGACCTTGACCTTGCTTCCATCCAGCGCCTTGCTTTTCTCGACGATGCCGACGCAAAAGCCGGCCAGATCGTACTCGCCGTCCGCGTACATGCCCGGCATTTCGGCCGTTTCGCCGCCGACCAGCGCCGCTCCGGCCTGTTCGCAGCCCTTGCCGATGCCTTCGATCACCGCCGCGGCGGTATCGACGTCGAGCCGTCCGGTCGCGAAATAATCGAGAAAAAATAAAGGCTCGGCGCCCTGCACGATGATGTCGTTCACGCACATCGCGACCAGATCGATGCCGACCGTGTCATGCACGTTCAGGTCGATCGCCAGCTTCAGCTTGGTGCCGACGCCGTCGGTGCCGGACACCAGTATCGGCTCGCGGTAGCGGTCCAAAGGCAGTTCAAACATCGATCCGAAACCGCCGAGACCTGCCATCACGCCGGCGGTGCGCGTTCTCGCGGCGATCGGTTTGATTCGTTCGACCAGGCTGTTGCCGGCCTCAATATCGACGCCGGCGCTTTTGTAATTCAGGCTCTGTTGCTCGCTCAAGGCAGTGCTCTCTCAAAAAATTTTAATCGGCCTATTGTACAAGACAACCCGCGTTTTGGGTGAACCCGTCGAACGGCTTTTTTTAAGCAAACCAGTAAATTGGTTCAGAATCAGCAAAAACTTTACGGTTGAATTTAGCCCGAAAACTCATTAAAGTGGGTCGATCGGGGCTATCGGTAGGGATAGTTTTCTTTCAAAATGAATGGGTAGGTATGTCTATGAAAACAAGAATAATAAAATGTGCATCGGTCATCGCGATCCTGCTGGCAGCGCAAACCGCAGGCGCCTACCAGGATGAAAAAACCGAAGTGCTCTGCAAAGACCCTAAATTTACCGACTTCACGCTGAAAGAATACGTCGAGCCGGAAAAGATCGAAGTGCCGCCGGAAGCCGCGTTCGAGTTCAAAGTCTCCGCCTGGTCGAATCCGGCGACGCTCCGGCTGACCGGTAAAAATGAAAACATCCCTTTTACGGTCGAAAGCACCAGCAGTTTTCATCGAATCAAGGCCAAATTACCGGCCAGTTTTACCGGCAAGTTTGTCAGAATCAATGCCGCGGTGAAGGCGGTATTGGGCTGCGAAGAGAAAAAAGGCTGGCTGATCAAGGTTGCCGAAGGCGCAGCCGCCGCGGCTCCTTCTCCTGAAGCCGCCGAACCGGCTCCGGCAACGCCTGCGGCGGAAGCCAAACCGCAAGCAGGCGAGACGCCGGCGGCGCCAGCAGCAACGATCGAACCGGCCCAGCCTGCGGCTCCTGCGCCTCAGTAAGCCCCGTTCGTAAACGCCGGCTTGAAGCCGCACCGAAACCCAGCCTAATGCCGCGAAATGCTGGGTTTCGCGCCTCACCCGATCCTCGATCCTTAATCCCTGGGGATTTATGACGCCGTCCCGTTATCGCCATGGCGGAGCCGATGCCCGCATACGCTTCGCCATAGACAAATGCTCGTTGGGTTCGGTTCTAGTCGCAATGAGCGAGCGCGGCGTTTGCGCGATCGCATTGGGCGACGATCCCGATGCGCTAGCACATGATTTGCTGGATCGATTTCCAGAAGCCGAACGAATCAGCGGTAACCGCGAGCTCGAAAAACATATAGCCGCAGTGATCGGCTTTATCGAAATGCCGGCCTTGGGACTCGATTTACCCCTGGATGTGCGCGGCACGGCGTTTCAGCAAAAAGTATGGCAAGCGCTAAGACAAATACCTGCAGGGACAAAAGTCAGTTATACCGAAATCGCTAAAAATATCGGCTCGACGAAAGCGGTGCGTGCAGTAGCCACGGCTTGCGCGGCCAATACCTTGGCGGTGGCGATTCCCTGTCATCGCGCAGTCCGGTCCGACGGCAGCCTGTCCGGCTATCGTTGGGGCGTAGAACGCAAGGCCGAATTACTGCGGAGGGAAAGCAAAACATCCACGCCAGGGATTTGATCTGCGCGTTACATCAATAATCCCTCACTGCATTTTCCCGCATTCATGCCCCGTTAATCCGCGCCCCAATACCATATCCTCCTGATTGCGGCTAAAATTAATCCGCCTCCCCGAACATCCCGAGCTTATGACTTGTCTATCGCGGCAAGTGGTTTCAAAATGCTGACTTTCCGAGTTAAGGAATAAATTTTACTATGGCGCGCACCGTACTGGTTGTTGACGATCTGGCCGACTGGAGCCCTTATTATCCCAGCGAGCATGTGATCCCTTTTGAATCCTATCTGGCCACCGATCAGGGCGGCGCGGACGAGCGCGTGCGGGTGATCAATCTGTGCGGCAGCTACCGGTATTTGTCCGACGGCTATTACTGCTCGCTCTTGGCCGAGGCGCGCGGCCACCATGTGATCCCGTCGGTCAAGGTGCTGAACGATTTGGGCAAGAAAGCCTTGTACCGGCTACAGATCGAGGATCTATCGCAAACCTTGGCCAAGGCCTTCAAAACCAAAAACAAACAGGAGGAAATCCGCCTGCTCAGCTTCTTCGGCACCACGCCGGACCCGGCTTTTCAGGATGTCGCGCGCCTGTTGTTCGAGCGCTTTTCGTGTCCGGTGCTCGAAGTCACCTTGAGTTATCGGGACCGCTGGGAAATCAACGCCTTGCGCGCGGTCTCGCACCGCAGTCTCGACGATGCGCAGCAGACGCTGTTCGCCGAGGCGCTCGATCAATTCAGCAAGAAGGTCTGGCGCAAGGGGCGCGTGCGCAAGGCGACGCGTTATGATCTGGCGATCCTGGTCAATCCGGAGGAAGAGCTGCCGCCGAGCAACCGCGGCGCGCTGAAAAAGTTCGTCAACGCCGGCCGCCAACTCGGCATCGATGTCGAATTGATCACCCAACAGCATTATGTGCGCCTGCCCGAGTTCGACGGCCTGTTCATCCGCGAGACCACCGCGATCGACCACCATACCTACCGTTTCGCGAAAAAGGCCGAAGCCGAAGGCCTGGTCGTGATCGACGATCCGACCTCGATGCTGCGCTGCACGAACAAGGTTTATCTGGCCGACCTGTTCCGCACGCACAAGGTGCCGTCGCCGAAGACCTGGCTGCTGCACAAGGGCAATGCGGTCCATCTGGACCGGCTGGAGGCCGAAGCCGGCTATCCGGTCGTGATCAAGATCCCGGACGGCTCGTTTTCGCGCGGCATCGCCAAGGTGAACAACCGCCAGGAACTGGAGCAGAAGCTGCCCGAGCTGTTTCAAAAATCGGCGCTGCTGTTGGCGCAGGAATTTCTTTATACCGATTTCGACTGGCGCATCGGCATCTTCAACAACAAGGCCTTGTTTGCCTGCCGCTATTACATGGTCAAGAATCACTGGCAGATCTACCGGCACGGCGGCAGCCGGATTGATGCGGGCAATTTCGATACCTTGCCGACCTTTGAAGTGCCCAAAGCGGTGCTCGATGCGGCGCTGAAAGCGACCCAGCCGATCGGCAACGGTTTTTACGGCGTCGATGTGAAGGAGAAAAACGGCAAGGGCTATGTGATCGAGGTGAACGACAATCCGAATATCGACAGCGGCGTCGAGGACAAATATTTGGGCGACGAACTCTATCGGCTGATCATGGAAGAATTGCTGCGGCGCATGGAAAACCGCAGCAAGGGACTTTGAGCGGCTAGGCTTCGGCGTTCAACGCTGCCCTGAGTTCGGAGGCGGATTGCGGCCTATCCTTCGGATAAAGCCCCATCGCCCAGTCGATCGCCTGCAATAACGGCGCGGAATATTTCTTCTTGAAGACTTTTGCCGCGGGCTCCACCATGTCTTTTTCGGCGCGTTCGGGCGCCGGCTGCGGCGATTTCAACTCCAAACAGGCGCGCATGCTCGCACCGATCGCATAAATATCGGTCCACGGCCCGAGCGGCGCACACAGATTATATTGCTCGATCGGCGAAAATCCCTTCGTCAACACCTTGGTCTGCTGCGGGAGTTTGGCGGCCGGAAAGGCCTGGAACGCGCCGAAATCGAGCAATACCGAATCATTGCCGGGGCGCACCAGAATATTCGCCGGCTTGATGTCCAGATGCAGATAGCCGTATTCATGAATGTGGCCGACGCCGTCCAATAAGGTATTGAATACCGCTTTGACGAAGGCTTCGCTGGCATCCCGGCCTTTCTTCGCCAACACTTTTTCGAGCGTGACGCCATAGCTGTAAACCATCACCATGTAAGCGGTCGAATTGGCTTCAAAAAAATTGATCACTTCGACGATGTTCGGATGCTTCAAGGTCGCCAGCACGCGGGCTTCTTCAAAAAACAGCCGCCGGCCGCGCTTGAACAAGGCCTGAGACTCTTCGTCGTTGACCACGACCACATTGTTCCAGGTCCGGTGCGCCAATTTGCGCGGCAAATACTCCTTGATCGCCACCTGAACCTGATCGGAAGTCTGTCTCGCCAGATAAACCGAACTAAATCCGCCGTGCGCCAATTCCCGTTCGATCACATACTGGTCTATAATGGTGCCGGTTTGGAGATAGTTCCATTCTTTTGGATAGGTTTCGGGTTCGTAATATTCCGCCATCTGTGCACATTCGATTCTAAGCCCCGCTTATTATAGGTGAATAATGACTAAAAGTATGACGGCGTTTGCCAGCAGTGAAACCGAAATCGGCGTACTGACGGTTAATTGTGAGTTACGTTCGGTTAATCACCGTTATACCGACATCCTGATCAAGCTGCCGGAACGCCTGCGTTTTGCCGAGACCGAAATACGCTCCGCAATTATGGCAAAGATCAGCCGCGGCAAGATCGAATGCACGATCACCAGCAAGAAACAAATCAAGGATTCGCAAAGCCTGTTCGTTAACCGTGACGCGGTCGCCGCGCTCTTGACCGCGGCACGGCAGATCGAGGAACAAATGACCGCCCCGCAATCCTTTTCCGCGCTCGAGGTGCTGGCCTTTCCGGGCATCCAGCAGGAACCCGAACTGGACAAGGACGAACTGAACCGGGGCATTACCGCACTGGTCAACCGAACCTTGCTGAAGCTGCTGGAAGTGCGCGAGCGCGAAGGCCAGCAACTGCAAGTGCTGATTGAGGACCGTTGCCGGAAAATGCAGCTTTATACGGAAGCCGCCCAAAAACGCATGCCCGACGTCCTGCAAGCGATCCGCAACAAACTGAAGGACCGTATCACCGATATGGTCGCCCAGCCCGATTTCGACCGGCTCGAACAGGAACTGGTGTTTCTGACGCAAAAACTCGACATCGCCGAAGAACTGGACCGGCTCGAGACGCATATCACGGAAGTGTTGCGCGTGGTCCAGCAGGACGAACCGGTCGGCCGGCGGCTCGATTTTCTGATGCAGGAAATGAACCGCGAAGCGAACACGATGGGCGCAAAATCGTCCGATAAGGAAATCACCAAAATCTCGATCGAACTGAAGGTGCTGATCGAGCAAATTCGGGAGCAGATTCAGAATATTGAATAACGGCGGCTCCGCCCTATTCGGCGCGAAGCTGCGCACGCCGCGAGATGTGAAAAATTCACCCGCATGCTGTGTATTTTTTACTATTTTCACGCCGGCTTCGGCGTTACACTGGAGCCGTTCGATGTTTCAGTCCTAGGCTCCGCCTGACTCTGGATGCACGTGGGCCGGCCTTTGTCGCCGGCTCAGTCCCTCTCTCCTGACGCACGCAAGACACCTCCACAGCCAAGGCAATTTATCTTTGTGCCCAGAGATGCTCAGCGATGCCTCCAAGCTCCAGGGGACAGGGACGTTCCCCTATTTTCAGCCGCGCCGGACAAGCTGTCACGGCATCTCCTTTCTGTCCTCAGCCCTTCTTGCGGATTGCCGAGCAATGTCCGGTTCTTGCTTACCGGTTTTCCTCGTCGCTTACTTTTGACTTTCCCCCTTCTTCCTTGGTCAAGGCTATAATGTCAGGCTAGTTCACGGCTTTTTGATTCCTGGGTTCTGAGCATTCAGTTCAATCGATCATAAAAGCCACTTGGCGCCTTACCTGATCATGAATGTTTATAAAAAAACCTCGACTGCGGTAATTTCGGCCTTGCTGATAGGACTCCTGGGAGCTCTGCTCAGCGCAACCATGCCGGGCCTTTACTTCGAGGAAGAATGGGGCTTGTCCTGGCTGTTCAAGGCCCGCGGGGAGATCGCCCCGCCGCGCGATGTGGTCATCGTCACCCTGGATAAATCATCGCCGGAACAGTTGCATTTGCCCGAGAATCCGGAAAAATGGCCGCGCTCGGTCTATGCCCGCTTGATCGAAACCTTAAACCGCTACGACCCTGCCGTGATCGCCTTCAACATCTATTTCGGCGAAGAACGCGAGCCTTCCAGCGACGCCAAACTCGCCAAAGCCATCGCAGCCGGCAACAACGTGATTCTCAGCAACTATTTAAAACAATACACGTTTCCTTCCGCCGACCCCGCCAAGACCTTTACTTATGAAAAGGTCATCGACCCGATTCCGGTTTTAGCCCATGCCGCGCTCGGCGCGGCGCCTTTTCCGCTTCCCAAGACAGTCACGACCGTCAAGCGGTTCTGGACATTCAAACAAAGCGCCGGCGGTCTCTCTACCTTTCCGGTCGCGGTTTTCGAATGCTTTGCGCTGAAGCGGGCTTATGCCGAAATTTTGCGCCTGTTGCATCAAATCGATCCGGCCCTGCAAGCGACTTTGCCGCCGACGTTTGACCCGCTGGCCGCCAAATCTTCGGTTTTTGAAGTGGTCCCCCAAATCCGGCAAGCATTTGCCGCACAATCCTTGACTCAATTCAACGAACTGTTGCGCGCGGCAAATTATCCGCAGGAAACCTTGCGTTTATTACAGTCGTGGTTCGCCTTAGCCAAAGGCGCCGACAACCGCTACTTCAATCATTACGGCAAAGCCGGCACGATCACCACCCTTCCTTTCCATCAGGTGCTGGAAGATAAGCGCTTGAATCCCGATCTTTTCCGCCATAAAGTCATTCTGATCGGTTACTCCGAAAGTCTCGAGCCGGAAAAATTGCAGGGATTTTATACCGATTTTTCCGGCGGAGTCAGCGCCACCGTCAGTCCCACCGAAATTGTCGCGACCGCGGCCGCCAATCTGATCGACGGCAGCGGGATACGGCCCTTGCCGCTGCAAACTCAATGCGTACTGGCGCTGTTCTGGAGTTTCCTGCTGATCGGCGTGTGCCGCTTGTGTTCCTACCCGCTGGCAACAGTTTTAGTCATCCTGTTGACCGCAGGCTACGCGACCTTCGCCTATTTCCGCTTTACCGTCGACCATCTCTGGCTGCCGTTGTTTGTGCCCCTGCTCTTGCAAACACCTGCGGTCGCGGTCGTGATGATCTTTTCTTATTTACAAAAAAACAAACAGGATCAGCAAAACCTGCATAAGACGCTCAGTTATTATCTGCCGAACAATGTGGTCAGCGCCATTGCCAATCAGGCCGGACTGGAAGCGATGCCGCATTATGGCGAACTGGTGCACGGCGTTTGCATGGCAACCGATGCGGGCCGATACACGACGTTGTCCGAAACATTGGACCCTCTGCCCCTGAATGCGCTCCTGAACCAATATTACGGAGTGATGTTCCCGCTCGTCAAACATCATCACGGCATCATTTCCGATGTGATTGGCGATGCGATGCTGGCCTTATGGGCTACGCCATCGGAAGAAATCCAACACAAAATCAACGCCTGTCATGCCGCACTGGAGATCAAAACGGCCATCGATCATTTTAACCGGTCGCAGCCTCATCAATTGCCGACACGCCTGGGCTTACATTTCGGCGAGATGCATCTGGGCAATGTCGGCGCGATGCAGCATTTCGAATACCGCGCGGTCGGCGATATCGTCAACACCGCGGCACGCATTGAAGGCTTGAACAAGCTGCTGGGCACGCAGATTCTCGTATCTTCCAGCGTAATCGAAGGTTTGTCCGGCTTTTTTATCCGGAAAGTGGGCGCCTTCGTGCTGAAAGGAAAAACTCAACCGGTCGAACTCTTCGAGCTGATTGCCCCGACCGATCAGCTGGATCCGGCCTGGCCGCCATTAGCCGCCGCCTTTACCGATGCGCTCAAATTGTTTCAAAGCCACCGCTGGACAGAGGCGCTGAACGCTTTTCTCGACATCAACCGGCAGCATCCGGGCGATGGGCCGACACTTTTTTATATCCAGTATCTGCGCCAGCGCCCGCCGGAAACCGCCCTCCTTGACCAACCGGCGCGCATCGAGCTGGGCAATCCAATCAATCAGTTGCATTTATGATCGCCACATGCATACAATAAATGTTAACCTGAACAGCGTTTGGGTTAAGGAGACCTAAAAACACGCTCCGACTTATTGCACAAGCGATTGATATGCATCGAAAAACTAAGCGTTACTCTTTGTTGCTTTTTCTGCTCGCGCCTCTCGCAGTTGAGGCCGCATCGCTGTGTTCGCAACCGATTGCCAAAGTCGTCTCCCTGCAGGGCAAAGTTAACAGACAATATCCCGGCAATCAGGCATGGGAACCGGTACACCCCGATGACATTTTTTGTCCCGGCGAAACCGTCCGCACCCAACAATGGAGTCGCGCCACGCTGGTGTTAAGCAATGAATCGCTGATTACGCTCGACCAAGGTTCCACGTTGATTTTTTCGGAACCCAAGCAAGATAGCGCGCCCTGGCTGCTGAAGTTATTGGAGGGCGTCAGCTATTTCCGCAGCCGGCAGCCGCAACAACTGGACGTGCAGACGCCGTTTATCAACGCGGTGCATGAAGGCACCGAATTTCTGGTCACGGTCGACAGCCGCCAAGCCCAGATTGCCGTATTCGACGGCCAGGTCGCGGCCACCAACGCCGCCGGCCGCATCCATATCAAAAAAGGCTATGTAGGCACGGCCTCCCAAAATCAGCCACCCCGTCTGCAAGCGCTGACCGTAACCCCGACCGATGCGGTGCAATGGGCATTGTACTATCCGCCGATCATCGATCATCGCCACTATACCGCCGCCGATCCGGTACTCGCCTCGGCGTTGGCCGCCTATCGGCTGGGCGACGTGCAGCGGGCCCTGACCCTACTGGACGGCGTCTCGATCGATACACAGAATGCTGACGTGGCGACGCTGAAAGCCTCGCTATTGCTCACGGTGGGCCGCGTCGATCAGGCATCGGCCAGCATCGAGCAAGGCCTTCGGCTGCACCATGACCCCAGCACGCTGCATGCCTTGCAGGCGGTGATTGCGGCCGCCAAAAACCAGCAAGATGCCGCGCTCGCCTTAGCGCGCAAGGCGGAAGCGCTAAATCCGAAGTCATCGGTCGCCAAAATCGCCCTTTCCTACGCCTATCAATCTCTGTTTAAAATCGAAGACGCGTTGGCCGCCACCCGGCAAGCGACACAATTGGCGCCGGAGGATGCGCTGGCCTGGGCCAGGCTCGCGGAATTACAGCTTTCGACCGGCCACCGTGAAGAGGCATTGCTGGCCGCGCAAAAAGCCGAACGCTTGAATCCGCGACTGGCCAGGACAAAGACCGTCCTCGGCTTCGCCGACCTCGCGCAAGTCGACACCGAGTCCGCAAAACAGGCTTTCGAACAGGCGCTCGCGCTGGATTCCTCCGATCCGATCGCCCGTCTGGGCCTGGGGATCGCGAAAATCCGCAAGGGAGCGCTCGAAGCCGGCACGCGCGAGCTCGAAACCGCGGTCAATCTCGACCCGAACAATGCGGTAAGCCGCAGCTATTTGGGCAAAGCCTATTATGAACTGCGCAACAAGGATTTTGCCGGCACCGAGTTGACTCTTGCCAAGGAAATGGACCCGAAAGACCCGACGCCGTGGTTTTATGATGCGATCCTGAAACAAACCATTAACCGGCCGATCGAAGCCTTGCATGACATGCAGCAAGCGATCGGTTTGAATGACAACCGGGGTGTGTATCGATCAAAATTATTGCTGGATAGCGATAGTGCCGCGCGCAGCGCCAGCCTGGGCCGTATTTACAATGACCTGGGTTTTCAGCAAAGGGGATTGCTCGAAGGCTGGAACTCGATCAACGACGATCCGAGTAATTATTCCGCGCATCGTTTGCTCGCGGATAACTATGCCGCGTTGCCGCGCCATGAAATCGCCCGATTGAGTGAACTGTTAAAAGCGCAGTTACTGCAACCTATCAACGTTACTCCCGTACAACCGCAGACTGCAGAATCCAATATCCTCATTTTGGACGGGCTCGGCTCAACCATTCCCTCATTCAATGAATACAACCCGCTGTTTACCCGTGATCGCTTTGCTTTGCAGACCTCGGGTTTCTACGGCAGTCACGATACCTTGAGTGATGAAGTCGTGCAATCGGGGGTGTGGGATAGATTCTCTTATAGTTTGGGCCAGTTCCATTACCAATCCGATGGTTATCGCACAAATAATGACCAGCAAAAGGACATTTATAACGTCTTTGCCCAGGCGGAAGTCACTAAAGACACCAACATTCAGCTCGAATTGCGCAGGATGGAGGAAGACTTTGGCGATCTGAACCAAGGTTTTTATACCGACAACTCCGACAAGTTTCCGGTAAAACGGCGCTTCGACAATATTATTAATCTTGCGCGCGCAGGCCTCCACCATCAATTTGCCGAAAATTCGGATCTGCTGTTTTCCTTTATCCATAAGCATGAAGATTTTGGCCAAAATGCGCAAGTGCCCTTCCTGACCTTCGACTCTTCCTATCAAACCGAGGGCAGGCAATATGAATTGCAACATATCTATAAACACAAGTATTTCGATATATCGACCGGAATGGATTATCTGAGCAATCAAACGGGAAAGTATTCGGAAGCGTTCAATGGAATAAGGGCCGACTATCAACTGAACAGTGAATCCGAGCATAAAGCGTTTTACGTCTATTCGAATATAAAGCCTATCGAGGAACTGATCATGACGGTCGGTTTTGCGCAAGATTTTTACCACCAAGAAAGCTTGCCGTCTGCTGTACTCGGTACTCCGTTCCCGCCGGCGGAATTGAATCGGAATCCTGCGAATCCGAAGTTCGGTTTAACCTGGTTACCGACCAAAGACACAACCCTCAGATTTGCCGCCTTCAGGTCGCTGCGCCGGGGTATCATTCAGAAACAAACCCTGGAGCCGACACAAATCGCCGGTTTCAATCAATTTTTCGATGACTTGGATGGAACCTTGTCCAACAGAATCGGCTTTGGCGTGGATCATAAGTTCAGTCAAAAGATCTTCACGGGTGCGGAGATATCACGACGTGAGCTTGATGTTCCTTTCCTGGAGGTAGAATCCACCGGTCGTAAAATTGAACGAACCCAATGGAATGAAGAACTCCTGAGAGCCTATGTCAACTGGACACCCAACGATTTTTTTTCGATGGGTGCGAATTACAGTTACGAAGCATTGAATAGAAACAATATCTATTTCGATAACCTGAAAAATAATTCGAATTTTTTTACTGAATTGAAAACCCATCGGCCGCAAATTTTTGCAAACTTTTACCACCCATCAGGTTTTATATCCAAGCTGAGCTTGACTTACGCGAATCAAGCCGGAAATTTTTTCGTCCAGAGCCTTAATACGGAGCAGCGCGACTCCTCCAAATTCTGGTTGTTGGATAGCGAAATCGGCTACCGTTTGCCGAAGCGTCACGGTTTAGTGACAGCGGGTATCAAAAACCTGCTAGATGAGAAGTTCAATTTTCAAGGGGTTGACGTAAATCAACCCGCCTTGCCACAAGGACGCTTTTTGTACAGCAGGTTGACTCTTTCGTTCTGACATTACATAACATTCGAGCTCCCAGGAAAGTAACCCATGAAAGCCTATGCCGAAATAAACAACGCCCAAACCACACCGATCAAAGACTTGATAAAGCGCCATCAACGGACAATCTTGTTGCTAGCAGCATCAGTCATCATGGTTTCTGGCCTTGTCTATGTCTATAATACCGGCACCCCCACTGAAACGTTGGCCAATCAAAATGAGCTTGGCAGCCTGACAACGGGCTGCACCTCTTACCAGTGCATAGGGAACAAGCAGTGGGTAACCAACCCCTTGACAGGCGCCAAGGAATGCCGGACTTGTTGACCGTTCGTGGATCGGTGACTGCAGCGTAGGTCAAGGCGTTTTAACGAGCCCATTACTTTAAAAATTTAAATCTGAGGGCCACTCAGCAGAGCTCTCCTTGGAAGCGAGTATACAAGGAGAAAGTGGGATCAAATGTAGCTTTCGCTGCGAATTAAGGTTAAATTAATAGTTTGTGTATTATTGTTATAGCAACGGCTTATGATCTTCTTCACATTTCAGACTCGTTAGGCTCCACCATGCAGCAAGAAGTTTTCTCAAGCCTAAAAAACATCTCCTTTCTGGCCAAGGTGCCCGACGAAGCCATTGCGACCTTGGCGACAAAGGCGAAAACGATGAAGTTTCCCAAGCAGGCGGTGATCATTTCGGAAGGCGATGAGGCCAATTCATTGTACGTGATCATTTCCGGCAAGGTGCGGGTTTATACCAGCGATGAAAAAAGCAAGGAAGTGACGCTGGGGGTGCAGGAAGCCGGTTCGTATTTCGGCGAATTGGCCCTGCTCTGCGACGAACCGCGGTCGGCGTCGGTCGAAACGCTCGAAAAGACCGTGTGCAGCATGATATCGCGGGACGATTTCAAAGTCTGGCTGGCAAGCCATCCGGAAGCTGCCTCTGAATTATTACGCGAATTGTCGGAAAAAGTGATGTACTTGACCGAACGGGTCAAACAAATGGCTTTGTCGAACGTTTATGAGCGCACGATCAAAGTCCTGCAAGACATGGCGAATCAGGAAGACGGCGTTGCGGTAATCCACAACCGCCCCACCCAACAGGAACTCGCGAACATGGTCGGTTCGTCCCGGGAGATGATCAACAAGGTCATGAAGGAATTAACCAAGGGCGGTTATATCGTGGTCCAGGATAAATCGCTCAGGATAGAAAACAAGCCGCCGGCTTCCTGGTAAAATTATCGCTTCAGACGCAACCCAGGACATTTTTGAAAGCCTGGATCGCGGCAGAAATTTCCGCTAAAAGAGTCTAATCAGCCAGCAAATAACGCTTTCCGGCTACCATTCCAGCGCCCGCAATTGCGGCGTTTTTTTATACTGATGCGCGTCCATCCGGGTCAGAATGTCGCCGAGCACGCGGATCGCATCGAGGATGTACGGTCCTTTGTTCAGCATCACGCATTCGGCGCGCACGCTCATCGCCGCATCGGTGATTTCGGGACGCGAAGTGCGGCCTTTCTTGGCCAGGGTTTCCAGCACCTGGGTCGCCCAGATCACCGGCACATGCGAGGATTCGCACAGCCACAGGATTTCTTCCTGAATCTCGGACATCTTGACGCTGCCGAGTTCAACCGCAAGATCGCCGCGCGCGATCATGATGCCGAGAGGATGCCGCGCCATCGCGGACAGAAGTATCCACGGCAAATTATCGACAGCGGCCTTGGTTTCGATCTTCGCGATGATCGGCAAATCGGCACGGCCGCACTGCTTCAATTCCTGAATCAAAACCTCCATATCCTCCGGCGAGCGCACGAACGAAAAGCCGATCATGTCCGCATGGCGGCAGACAAAATCCAGATCCTCTAAATCCTTGGCGCTGAGCGCCGGCAGATCGATCTCGGTTTCCGGAAAATTCAGGCCCTTGTCGCTGCGTATCACCACGCCGCCCTGCCCCGCTTCGGTCACCTTCAACATCGCACCGTCATCGCTGATCGACTCGACAACCGCGCCGAGTTTGCCGTCGTCGATCCAGACCGGCTGCTCCGGCCGCAATGCCGAGAACACCGCATCGCAGCTGCAGCCGATCCGCGCCGGCGTCATGATTTGCCCGTTCACGCCGTAAACGGCGGGACAACCTAATTCATCGCCACGGCTCAACAGCAAGTGGTCGCCGTTTTCGACATGGATGCTCGAAAACTTGCCGGAGAACGGCGCCAGCGGAAATTCACCGAACACTTCGAATTTGCCGTCCGCATTTGCGCGCCGCCAACTGAATTGCGTTTCGGCATGCAGATAGGTCGAACTGAAACCGTGACAAAGCCAATAATCCGGCGTCGCTTTTTCGACGACTTCGAAAAAGCGCGTCTTGTGCCGGCAGTCGCCGAAATACATCCGGTCGCCGAGGGTCAACTTTTGATGAAAATCGTCGGGAATCTGGATGATCCGGTAATCCGTACGCTGCACCTCGCTGGAGACAGGGCCAGAACCCGTCTTGCCAAGCAGGATATGAAACGGCGCGACCAACTGTCCGTAGAGGTCGCGTTTGACCTTCAAATGGATCACCGGCGGCGCCGGCTGAATCGGACCGGTGCGGATTTTATGGCCGGCCAGATCCATCAGAATCTTGCAGTGCAAGCCGGTTTCACGCTCGGCGCGCCGGATGTTTTCGAGCAGCTTGGCCCAGATCGTCTCGTTGTCATGCGCGCAGTTGATCCTGGCGCAATTCATGCCCCTGAGCAAGAGCCCCTTGACCAGGGCATAATCAAACGCCGCTTCGGTCGGCAGTGTAACCATGATCCGGACGTTGCGGTCTGACGACGGAGGTCCGAACAGATCGGCGGCATTCTGCGCGAGCAGATCGCGTCCTTTGGTAAAGTCCTCGTCATCGGCAATCACCGCATCGACATTCTCGCCGACGACCTTCGCCAACAGGCGAATCACCACGTCCAGATTGGCCAGCACACGCGACTCGCTCCGGCCCAACGAAGACAGTCCCGCCTCGGCCAGGCGCATTTGCAGAGTGCAGAGATCGCGCCGCCGCAGCGCGACATAATGGGCCAAGTTGACGGCGCTATAACTCGCGCGGTCATCCGCGAAGGATTCTCGATAAGTCTTCAGAATGCGCTCGGCCTCTTCGGTGACTTCACGGCGCAAACCCAATAAATCTTCCAGCAGTTGTTTCAACTTAGTCTCCTTCATTTGATTGCAACCGGACAAATTAGCACGAGCAAATGACAGCCCTGTGTCAAAGCCCCTCGTTCCGCACTTGCTTGCTGAACTTCATGTTCAGGCATAAGTCGTCTGCCGCTCGACCGCCGCCAACGCGCGCAGATTGCCGAGCACCTGCGTCAGCACGGGCGAGTCGGCATCCAGCGGATAGACCATATAGGCCGGCAGCTTGATCTCCGGGCTGTCCGGCACGCGATGCAAACGCTTTGCCCAGATATAAGGCTCGGCCATCCGAATCGGCAGAAAACACGAACCGCCGTTGGTCAGGATCAACTGGATGCCGAGCCAGCCGATATTGACCACTTGCGCCGGACGCTCCAGGTTCGGATAGCTGCTGCTGTGCTCGGCATAAAACGCCGGCCCCCAATCGACATAGACATAATCGTCGTCGGGCCAGGGGCTGTCCGGCCGTGTGGTCAGCAGCACCAGCGTCTCATCGAACAGATGCTCGACCTTCAGGCCCGGACTGTGCTGCGGTGTGTACATCAAGCCGATGTCGACCGTGCCTTCGATCAGCCGGCGCATCAAATCTTCCTCGAAGCCGATATCGCAACGCAGCGACACGTCGGGTAATGAATTGCGAATTTCGCCGATCCAGCGCGGCAGTATCGTCTCGCATAACGCAATCCGCGCGCCAACCGTGATGCTGGCCCGAAAGCGGCTGGGCAGGCCGATCTCGTGTTTCGCCTGTTCCAGCGTCAACAGCATCGACTTCGCATGCTTCAAAAAGCGGCGTCCCTGCTGCGTCAAATGCGCGCCGGCTCGGTTGCGCACGAACAGAGGCACGCGCAGGTATTCCTCCAGGCGCTGGATGCGCATGCTCACGGTCGATTGCGTCACATACAACCGGTTGGCCGCTTCCTGAAAGCTGCCGTTCGCGGCCACGCTCAAAAAGGTTCGGATTTGTTCGATGTCCATTGCGTTTAATATTGGATTTATCGATATTAAAGTCAAATATAAATCGTTTGTTTCATTTGTAAACTAAATCTATAGTGAGCGTCAAGATGAAAGCCCTATTTTGAAGCATTGCCTTTCTCCGACTGTCCGGGCGATTCATCGATGTGCGGGCGTAAAGCCCCGCTTTCGTAGCCCTTGTGGGAGATTCACCATGTTCAAAAAAACTGTAAAAAACTGTTGGCTCTGGCTGTTGCCGGCGCTGATCACCGGCTGCCAGACCGCCGCCACGCTCGATACGGTCAAGCTGCCGAGTGCGGCAGCCTCAACGCTCAAAACCGTGCGGATCACGTCGGTCGAAGCCCCGCCTCTGGAAGTGCTGCCCGATTTGCTCGAAACCCGGATGCCGAATTATGCGCATGAATACAATATGGTTTTGCCTGTTACCTCGCAGGAAGCGGTTTACCGGAGCCCAGGCGGCATTTTGATCGCCGGCAAGGTCGGTCACGGCGACAGCGTGGAAACGGTCGACTGGTCTAAGAACGGCTGGGCATCCGCTCAAGCCGGACAGTGGACGCCGACGCTCGAACTGTCTTCCATCGCACAAGCGCAACTGAATGCCGCGCAGATCCAAACCGAACTGAGCCCTCAGACTGCTCGCCTGCCGATCGCCGCCGGCGAACGCAATGCGAATGTCGGCCACTGGCGCGATGCGGTCGCCCGCTGGTATGCCCAAAACGCGCCGGCTTCTGTTGACCATGCCGAAGGCGCCGATGCGGTGCTGGAGATCGGTATCGGCCAATACCGTATTTTTGAAGGCCAGACTTCGCTGCAAGTCCTGATCAAATTGATCGACGCGCACAGCGGCCAAGTGCTCGCCAAGACCAGCAAGAAAACCTGGTTGACAGGCAATACGGCGCAGGCGCTGCTCTATCCCGAAGGCGAAAGATTCAAAGCGCTGGTGCGTGAAAACGGCGCGCGCCTGATGGCTGAGGCGATGCAAGACATTGGTCTGGCGCCGATGCGCGTGTCGCAACTGTCGGAGCCGGAAACGACCGCGCGGAGATAGCTCATGTACGGTTCGATAAAACAGAAGGTCGGTTTTGCAGCCGTCATGATAGGGACATTCTACCTGCTCTCCGATATGCTGCTCGATCTTTTTTTCGAGCTCCTGCATCTGTGCTTCGAGGCGCTCGAATTCACCCTCGATGTGATCATCGAACATCTATTTGATACCGGTCGTCACGCCACACAAACCGTCACCTTTTATGTAATACTGCTATTTGCGGCTTACTTCTTGTACAAGCTAAGCCGCAAATTGCCGGTGTGGCATGGTGTGATCAAAACCGAGTTGTCCGGCGTTCGCCATCAGTTCACCGCTGCGGCGGTGGATTACTGGCATACGGCTCCGGCAAGTAGCCTGGTCAAATGGTGGTCGGTATTGATGATCGGCGCGAGCATGCTGGTGTGGGGATTGTTGGCTTAAAGAATGGGTAAAAATAACGGCTTGAATATCACGAATGTAGAGGCAGCTTGAATCATCCCTGACGGCGTCAACGTTCGAGTTAAAGCAGAGCAATGGAAGTCAAAATGCGTCCTCAATAATAGCGAATCGCTATTTTATTCAATACTTACAATGCTTTACGCGGCTTGACACATCGCTCCCTCGCTCTGCGAAGGAAAGATAAACGAAACAAAACAGGTAGCCATCCTCTTCGTATGGAAAACTTCAGAGCATGAGTCTCATTTATCACAAACGCCTGCGCGGCTGGCGCTTCGTGCTGTTCAATCTGTGCCTGGGGCTCGGCCATGCGGTCGTGATTTTCAACGCCGGCGCCTATATCGCGATGCTGCCGCACGTGGCCGGCGGCCTCTCGATTCCGCCCAGTTTCGCAACCTGGACGCAGACCGACTACATGACCAGCCTGGCGCTCGGCTTTCCGATCGGCACCTGGCTTGCCAAACAGAAAGGCGAATACCGCCCTTTCGCCTGGGCCTTTTTAATCTTTGCGCTCGCCTCCGCCGCCTGCGCCTACAGCACCTCGCTGTACGCTTATCTGGCGGCGCGGATCGTGCTCGGCTTTGCCGGCGGCGTGACCCTGCCCTTGGGGCAGGCGATGATCCTGAAAGAATATCCCGACCGCCGGAAATCGATCGGCATCGGCGTCTGGAGTATTTTCACTCTGACGCCGTTCACCTTCGGCCCGCCGATCGGGGGCTGGATCGCGGACAATCTCGGCTGGCGCTGGCTGTTTATTCTCAACGTTCCGGCCGCGCTCGCGATCGGCGGCATCGTCGCCGCGCTCTTGTCACGGCGCGGCGCGAAAACCGTTTTCAGCCATTTCGACTGGGTCGGCTTCCTGCTGCTGACCGCCCTGATGGGCAGCTTTCAAACCCTCTTGAATCAGGGCAACGATTGGGACTGGACGAATTCCGGCTATATTCAAGCAGTGATCTTCACCTGCATCGCCTCACTCCTTTACTGGATCGTCTGGGAACTCGGTCATCGCCGCCCCTTCCTGGACATCAGCCTTTTTGCGCACCGCAATTTCACGATCGGCGTAGTGCTTCTCTCGGTCGGCTTCCTGTTCTTTCAGGGTCTGCTCTCTCTCTTGATCGTGCAATTGCAACTGGCGCTCGGCTATTCATCATTCCTGGCAGGCCTGGTGTTTTTGCCGATGGCGATTTTCGCGAAACCGGTCGCGAGCATCTTTCACGAAATCGTCAAACGCTGCGACGCCCGGCCGCTCGCCTCTTGCAGCCTGCTCGGTTTTGCCGGCGTTTATTTCTGGCTCAGCCGTTTCGACGATCCGTCGTCCTTTGCCGACCTGTTCTGGCCGAAAGTGGTCGAGGGCATCTGTCTCGGCAGCTTCTTTGCGCCGCTGACCGCGCTGATGCTGCACGGGTTGCCGCCGCTGCGCCAGGTGCGCGCGGTCGAAATCGCGGGGCTGATGCGGATCTGGGCCGGCGCGATCGGCATCTCGCTGCAAATGATCGTGCTTTACCGGCGCGCGCCCTTCCACATGACGCGCACGGCCGAGACGGTCACGCCATTCGATCCGGGTTTTGACCAGACGATGGACAGTCTGGCCGACGCCGGTTTTTCCGACGCGACCGCCACTTTGCAATTCGCGAAAATCGCCAAGCAGCAAATGGCGATCCATGCGGTCAACGATGCGTTCTGGATCGGCGGCTGCGCGTTTACCGCGATGGCGCTGCTGGTCTGGCTGGCCCAGCCGACCCGACAGCCGCAGCGCGTCTCATTGACCCAGTCCTTGCGCCGGCGCGCGCTGGAACTGCTCGCGAGGGAAGAAGCATGACTGGAAAGCACTTTGGTCTTGCCGCAAGCCTCAGCATACTACTGCTGAACTCATCCTGCGCCTGGCTTCCCGAACCGGGCTCGCGCGCCGTGATGACTGCCATGCCGCGGATCGACAAGACCCTCACCCCAGTTCGGCAGCCCTCATCTCCCAAATCGGCCTGGCCCTCCGAAAGTTGGTGGCAAAGCTTCGGTTCGCCGCCATTGAATCGGCTGATCGAAACCGCGCTGAAAGACAGTCCTACCCTCAAAACGGTCGAGGCGCGGCTGCATCAGGCACAAACCCTGGTCGATTCGGAGGCCGCCGAACAGTATCCGACCGTCAGCGCGAATATCGGCTTCAGCGCCCAGCGCTATTCGGCCAACAGCGTGCAGGCCAAGCTCGCGGGCGAGCATTTCCGGCAATTGCTGATCAATCCGTTCGTGCTGCGCTATCACCTGGACCTGTGGGGCCGCGACCGGGCGGCGCTGGAGGCGGCGATCGGCAAGGCCCAGGCCGCCGAGATCGAAGTGGCCGATGCCCGCCTGCTGCTGTCGGCCGCGGTCGCCGGAACCTATTTCGATCTGGCCGCGGCCCAGGCCCGGCTCGCCGCCGCCGAAAAGATCAGCGCCGACCGCGCCGAATGGCTCAAATGGGCCGAAACGCGGCTCAACACCGGCCTTGCCTCCTCCGCCCCGTTATTGAAGGCGCGCATCGATCTGCACGACGCCAAACAGCTGGAAGCGGCCGTTCGCGCCGACATCCAATTGCAGCAAAACCGGCTCGCCGCCCTGGCCGGCAAAGGTCCCGACTGGGGACGGCAGATCGCGGCCGATCGCCCCGCATTGCCGAGCCTGCTGCCGCTGCCGAGCGACCTGCCGCTAAGCCTCCTGGCGCACCGCCCCGACGTGCAGGCCGCGCGCCTGCGCGCCGAAGCTGCGGCGAAGTTGATCGAGGTCGCGAAAACCGCGTTCTATCCCGATGTGAACCTGATATCTTTCGCAGGATTTCATAGCGTCACCCTAACCGATGTGCTGCTGCAAGGTTCGAGCCTCGCTTACGCGGTCGGCCCGTCGATCGACTTCCCGATTTTCGAAGGCGGACGCCTGCGCGCCGATCTTCAATATCAGGAAGCGGCCTATGACGAAGCGGTCGAGCGCTACAACACGCAGGTGCTGCATGCGGTGCAGGAAGTCGCCGATGTCTTGGCCAACTGGCAGAAAATCAGCGAACAGGTGCGCGAGCAGCAGCAGACGCTCGCCGCGGCGGAAGCGGCCCGGCAGCTGGCGGAAGTCGAATACCGCTCCGGCCTGAACGACCGCCGCGGCCTGATCGAAGCGAATGCGGCCGCATCCGCCCAGCGCCTAAGGCTTGCGGCCTTGGAAGGCGACTATGGCAAAACCGCCGTGCAACTCGCCCGCGCCCTGGGCGGCGGCTATCTGAACAAAACGGCAGAGTAAGGATCCGATGCATAAAACGATAAGACCGAAGGAAATCATCCGCCTGCGCCAGCGCCGCCTGGCCGCGGTGACTTTGACCCTGCTGCTGGCCGGCGCCGCCGCGTTGGGCTACTGGTGGTATACGACCAGGGGCTGGGCCGCGACCGACGACGCCTTCGTGACCGGCCACCTGATTACGCTGAAAGCGCAAACCGAAGGCACGATCGTCGAAATCCTCGCCGAAAATACGCAACAGGTGCGTCAGGGCCAGGTACTGGTGCGTCTCGACGGCGTCCGCGCGCAACTGGACCTCGAACAGGCGCAGGCCGAACTCGGCGAGACGGTGCGCCGTATCGAAAAATTGACCGCCGGCATAGAAACCCTGCACCAGCGCATCGAGACCCGCCAAGCCGCCCTGAGCCAGGTGCGCCACGACCTGCAGCGCTATCTGAGCGCCTTCAAGGACGGCGCGGCCTCCGAACAACAGGTGCAAAACGCGAAGGACAAAATCCGCGAACTGGAAGCCGCGATCAAGGAAGCCGAAGCCGAAAAAGCCGGCGTCGAAGCCGAGGTGCAGGGCGTCGGCGTCGACCAGCATCCTTCGGTAGAAAAAGCCAAAAGCAAACTGCGCCGGGCCTTCCTGGAATTCCGCCGCCGCAATATCGTCGCACCGGTCTCCGGCTACGTCGCGAAACGACGCGCGCAGATCGGCGACATGGTCAAACCCGGCGCGCCGTTGCTGGTGGTCGTGCCGCTCGACGACCTCTGGGTCGAGGCGAATTTCCTCGAAAACCAGATCGCCCCCATCCGCCCCGGACAATCCGCCGAAATCAGGATCGATGCCTATGGCGATGAATTGATCTACCACGGCCGCGTGCAGGGCATCAATCCCGGCACCGGCAGTTCATTCGCGCTGCTGCCGACCGACAACGCGACCGGCAACTTCATTCATATCGCCGAACGGGTGCCGGTCAGGATCGGCCTCGATGCGGAAGAACTGCGCAAAAATCCCTTGCAGCCGGGGCTTTCGACCCTGACCCGGATCAAGATCAGCGAAAAGGGCGGGCCGTTGCTGGCCTCGCATATCGAGACAACGGGCGAAGCGTATCGAACCGGTATCTATGACCATGAACTGGATGATGTGGAAGAGATAATCCGGAAAATTGTGTCTTTGAATCGGTTTAACGAATAGTAGCGTTGTTACCGAAATATGATTTCTCAGGAAAATACAGTTTGTATTCAGGCCGCAACCGATTCTTTTCCCAAAGGCAGGTGCTCGTCACCAGCAAACATGTCAAAACCTAAAGGTGGCGTAAAAACCGCTCGGCAAAGCAGACGGAACTGAATTGGCGCATCTTGATTGACACGTTCGACGGTTAGCTTTACATCGGTAGCATGCATTACCCCGCACAAATCCCGGCTCAAATAGCGTGGGCAATAACCGACCGTTACGGGCTCTTCTGTTTCGAGCAATAAAGCATAGCGATCGTGGGCATTATCGATTTCCCGACGCAAAATCAAATGATCGCCACTTTGTAACTGACTAATTCGTTGCAATGCCGATGAATCAAGATAACGTAAACCGTGGCTTAGGAAAAACAGCTCGACCTCTCCCCGTTCATTCATCTCAGGATGTGGATAAACGCAAAGCTCATCGGTGGCTCTCTTTCCTCCGGAACGGGCAAGCAATTGCATCGGGTCGTGTTGATCCCTTGGGTCAAGCGCAAGCCATTGCAAATATTCGGGATATTCAGGTCGGGAGCTATCTAGAATGCGGTTTGAAAACAATGGAAACAGTTCTCGTGACCAATAACTTTGGCGCAAATCGTGCATTCGGCCGAGGTATTTAAACCGCTGGGACTTTAACGCTCCTTGCGTATAGACAAAGCGGTACGTGCCGTTTTCACGGCTCAAACGCCCCACAGTGTACCAATACCGGGTTTGAGGGTCTTGCCAAGCAATATAAAGCGCTTTCATGGCACTGATTCTTGTAATAACCGTTGTTTGTTTAGTTCTAAAAGAGTTAAGGCGAATTCAATCGCCGTTTCACTGATTTCCGAGCCAGGTATGCCTTCAAATATGCGTAAGCATTGCTCTTTTGATACGCTGCTTAGCATTTCCCGCCACAGTCTAGCTGATTCAGCCCCCCTTTTCGAGGCTTGAACAAAAGCTTCGACCGTAGTCATAGGCTTTTGATCACTTTTTGTTAAATAAATCGCTGAACGAGCTCTTTGCACATACTGGCTAATATGCCTACCTCGATCGCGAGTGGTTAAGCGTTCTTTGCGGCTCGCATCAGTTTCATTTTGCCCCATGGATGCGGCATGGTCGAATGTGGGTGCTAAATAAATCCGATCAAGATTGATAATCCCCCAATTTTCATGATGCCGATCTTGGTTGGCAATCCATGCATCCAGCAACAAATAACCGATAAAAACATCCAACGCACTTTGTATAGATTTCCCCGGAGGGGTCCAATTTAAAGGCGGCATAACTTCTGGGCTGTTTAACAACCTGGAAATCCGCCCTAAGGTATGGTCCTTGACTTGATAGCGCTGTGATGCGGGATAGGAAGTATAAATTTCCGATAACAGTTCGTTTCCAGGCACCAGGCGTCCGTCGGGGGGCACAAGGGTTTCGGAAATGACCCCTTTTTGTCCCATCCACTCGGCTAACTCATAATGTGCATGGGGTAAGCCAAGCAATGCACACAATTCGCAAGCGACTTTTTCCGCCCAATTTTCGCCGGTATTAGGACGGCCAATTTTGAACAGATAGCGCTTGTTGTCGATATGAAGCCAATATTTGGTTTTCGTACCGAGTTGCTCCGGGAATTCCGGGGCGTTGTCATCGATTGGAATAACAGGATAGCTAAGTCGGGGCATTTTCGCTAACTTCCTTTTATAAATTATATCTAGCGTTTTCAATAAGCTTTGTGTCTTTCGTTGAAAATGGCAGCGAATAAGCAGAATTTACCGGGAAAACAGAGAGAAATTATCGAACAATTTTCTTGCTACCTGCATAGCATCCCTCCCTCATACAGCCTATCTCTGGCCATAATACAGGTTCTTGATAGTGATTAAAAACCTCTATGAAAAATTGTCTCTGAATGAATTGAATGGAGTAAAATCTCAGTTGCTTTTTTGTCGTTGTCTCTTGCTTCGGAGAATGGATCGATGTCCAGACTGTTTGCGGTGTTGTCCCTACTATGGAACTATTTTTTGCTGGGCTGGCGCGCTCTGTTCGGCGTCTGGCATTGGGACAGGCCTGCCTGGGTCGAACGTTCAAGCCGCTGGTTCACGGCTCGTCTTCATTATCTCAAAGGCCATCTCTGGCAAAGTGCTTTGGCTTTGCTGCTGGCCGCGGCGGCCGGAGGCGCGAGCTGGTACGGCTATCATTGGTGGGAGACGCGGCCGAAGCCGGTCACGATCGATTTCTCGGTCGCTCAGCCTGCGCGGATGAAGATCGAGGAAAAGAACGCCAAACCGAATCCGCTGGTGATCACGTTTGCGCGTTCGGTTGCGCCGCTGAACCTGGCCGGCAAGGACATTGCGGGCGGCGTCACGATCAGGCCAGAGGTCAAGGGCCGCTGGCGCTGGCTGGACGACAGGCGGCTGGAGTTACAGCCGGAGAAGGAATGGCCGGTCGGACAAAAATTTGAAGTCTCCTTCGAAAAAAATCTGGTCGCCCAGCAAATTCGGTTGGCCCGCGACGAGTTTGCCTTCGATGCGCCGGCCTTCACCGCCACGCTCGACAAATCCGAATTCTATCAGGACCCTCTGGACCCGGCGCTGAAGAAAGCGATATTTCAGGTGCGCTTCAGTCACCCGGTCGATACCGCCTCGCTGGAAAAGGCAGTTGAATTGACGCTGGTCGGCACGAAAGATCCGAATATCAAACCCGAGAAACTCCCCTTTACCGTCAGCTACGACAAATTGGGCCTGACCGCCTTCATCCACAGCCGGCCGCTCGCGATTCCGCAGCACCCGCAGCAGGTTCGGTTCCTGTTGCAGCCGGGCGTCAAGGCCAAGGGCTCGGAGGCGGAAACCCCGTCCGAGTTGCAAAGCGAAACGCGCGTGCCGGGACTGTATGACGAGCAGATGATCGAAGCCATGCAGCTGACCGTCGCGCCGAACCTCCAGTCCGGCCAGCAGGAGCAGATCCTGATCGTGAATACTTCGGTGCCGATTCATGAGCGGGAGGTCGCCAAGGCGGTCGAGGCCTGGCTGCTGCCCGAATTTGATCCGAAGACGCCGGAAGAAGAGCGCGATCACCCGGCTTATTGGTCCGCCGACCAGGTCACCGCCGACATTCTGAAAACAGCCAAACGCATCGACCTGCATGCGATCCCGGCCGAAAACGAATACGGCACGACGCATGCGTTCCTCCTCGATGCCGATGTCGGCCGTTATCTGTATGTCAGGGTTTCGAAGGATCTGCGTTCGTTCGGCGGCTATCAACTGCCGAAGCCGGTCCACCAGGCACTGCAAGTGCCCGAGTTTCCGAAGGAACTGCACATCATGGGCGAAGGCTCGCTGTTGACCTTGAGCGGCGAAAAGAAGATCGCCGTGATGACGCGCGATGTGCCGGGCCTGAAAGTCGAACTGGGCCGATTGCTGCCGGACCAGTTGCAGCACCTGATCACGCAGACCTCCGGCGATTTCGCGCACCCCGAATTCAACGGCGATGTCGGCCAGGACAACCTGACCGAGCGATTCGAACTGAAATTGCCTTTGGACGAGAGTGCCCAGGGCAAGCCGCATTATCAGGCGGTCGACTTGAAAAATTATCTGGTCAATGCGGAAGGCCAGCCGAAACGCGGCATCTTCCTGCTGACCGCGAAAGGCTACGATCCGGACAAGGTCAAGGAAGACGAAGCATCTGACGATGATGCCGAAGATGAAGAAGACGATTCCGGTCAGCCCGAAGAGAAGCGCCTGGTGCTGGTGACCGACCTCGGCATGATCGTGAAGACCGAACTCGACGGCTCGCAGGTCGTCTTCGTGCAATCGATTCAGACCGGCGCGCCGCAACAAGGCGTCGAAGTCTCGGTGATCGGCAAGAACGGCCTGACCCTGATGAAAGGCCAGACCGATGCGGACGGGAAATATCGTTTCTCGAAACTCGCGGGACTGGAGCGCGAACGCGAACCGGTGCTGTATCTGGCGTCCTACCAAGGCGACAGCAGTTTCCTGCCGCTCGGCCGCGACGACCGCGACCTGAATTTTTCGCGCTTCGATATCGGCGGCGCGGCCAATGCGCTTGACGCGGGCGAGCTCAGCGCCTACCTGTTCTCGGACCGAGGCATCTATCGCCCCGGCGACGAATTTCACATCGGCATGATCGTGAAGGCCGAGAAGTGGGATACGCCGCTGACCGGCCTGCCGCTGGAAGCCGAAATCCTCGACCCGCGCGGCCTCGCGGTCAAAAAAACCAAATTAAACCTCGGCCAGGGCGGCTTCAACGAACTCGCGCACGCAACGCTCGAAAGCTCGCCGACCGGCATCTATACGGTCAATCTCTACACGGTCAAGAACAACAAGTCGGACAAGCAGCTCGGCTCGGTGTCGGTCAAGGTCGAGGAGTTCCAACCCGATAGGATGAAGGCGGCGATCCGCTTTTCGAAGCCGGTCACCGAGGGCTGGCTGCATCCGAAGGATTTGCAGGCGACCGTGAACGTGCAGAATCTATATGGCGCGCCGGCCGAAGACCGCACCGTCGAGGCCAGCCTGACCTTGAGCCCGCGGCTGCCGGAATTCCCCCGCTTCAAGGATTACCGTTTCCACGACCCGCATTTTGCAGAGCAAGGTTACGATCAGGACCTGAATCCGGCCCAGACCGACGCGGACGGCAATGCGGTCTTCAACCTCGGCCTCGAAAACTACGCGAAGGCGACCTACAAGCTGCATTTGCTCGCGCGCGCGTTCGAGGCGAAAGGCGGACGCAGCGTCGCGGCCGAGGCGGACATCCTGGTCTCCGACCTGCCCTATCTGATCGGCTACAAGGCCGACGGCGGGCTCGATTTCGTCGCCCGCAACGCCAAGCGCAACGTCGAACTGATCGCGATCGATCCGAATTTACAACAGACCGCGGTCGACAAGCTGACGCTCGAACTGGTCGAACGCAAGGCGCTGTCGGTGCTAATGCGCCAGCAGGACGGCACCTACCGCTACGAGTCGCGGATCAAGGAAATCAGCCTGAACAAATCCCCGCTGACCCTGCCGAAGGAAGGCTATATCTTGGCGCTCGACAGCACCACGCCGGGCGACTATGTCTATCAGGTACGCAATGCCGAAGGCGTAATACTGTCCAAAATCGCCTACAGCGTCGCAGGGCTCGGCAACGTGTCCCGAACCCTGGACCGCAATGCGGAACTGCAACTGACGCTCGACAAGCCGGCTTACGAGCCTGGCGAGACGATCAAACTGAACATCCGCGCGCCCTATACCGGATCGGGGCTGATCACGATCGAGCGCGACAAGGTCTATGCGAGCGCCTGGTTCCATGCCGACACGCAATCGAGCGTGCAATCGATCGAAGTGCCTCCAGAACTGGTCGGCAACGGCTATGTGTCGGTGCAATTCATCCGCGATCCGGGCTCCGACGAGATTTTCATGAGCCCTCTGTCCTACGGTGTCGCGCCGTTCAAGGTCAGCCTGGTCGCGCATACGCAGCCGTTGGCGATTCAAGCCCCGGAACGGATCAAGCCCGGCGAGACTTTGCCGATCAAGCTGACCAGCGAAGGCCCGGCGCGGGTCGTCGTGTTCGCGGTCGATGAAGGCATCCTGCAGGTCGCGCGCTACAAGAATCCCGATCCGCTCGGCCATTTCTTCCGCAAGCGCCAGCTCGAAGTCAAGACCGCGCAGATTCTCGATCTGATCCTGCCCGAATTCAAAAAGCTGCTGCAAGCCTCCGCGCCCGGCGGCGACGGCGAGGAAGAGGAAGCCGCGTCCTATCTGAACCCTTTCAAGCGCAAACGCGACAAGCCGGCCGTGTATTGGTCCGGCATCGTCGATATCGACGGCGAGAAAACATTCAGCTACGAAGTCCCCGAGACATTCAACGGCGCGATGAAGATTTTCGCGGTCGCGGTCGGCGACCTGAGGATTGCCAGCGTGACCGGCAAGACCCAGGTGCGCGGCGACTTGATCATCACGCCGAATGTGCCGGCGATGATCGCGCCGGGCGATGTATTCACGGTCAGCACCGGCATCGCCAATCATGTCGAGGGCAGCGGCGCGAAAGCCGAGGTCAAGGTCGCGCTGACCGTGCCGCCGCAATTGCAGGTCAAGGGCAGCGCCGAACAGATGCTCACTATCGCCGAAGGCCATGAAGGCGCCGCGACCTTCACCTTGCAGGCCGGGGCGGGCACGGCGGCGCTGCTCGGCGATGCCGAATTGCGCTTTAGCGCGACGAGCGGCGGCAAGTCGGCCAAATTGAGCAGCCATCTGAGCCTGCGTCCGGCCGTGCCGAAAATGGCCGACCTGAGGCTCGGCACGTTCAAAGGCAAACAGGAAATCACAGGACTCCGCCAGATGTATCCCGAGTACCGCAAGGTCAGCGCCGGTTTGTCGGTGCTGCCGTTGGTTGCGATGCCGGGGCTGACCGCCTATCTGGACAATTTCAGCCACTACTGCACCGAGCAGTTGACCAGCAAAGCGATACCGGGCATCGTGCTGCACAAACGCCCCGAGTTTGCGGAGAAGCCGGAGCCCGGCGATACCGGCAGCGATTTGTTGAAACTGTTTTCGGTGCTGCGCACCCGCCAGAACAGCGAGGGCGGCTTCGGCCTGTGGACCGCATCGCCCGAGGCGCATGAATTCGTGTCGGTCTATGCGACCCACATGCTGCTCGAAGCCTCCGCGAACGGTTTTCCGGTTCCCGCCGACATGCTGCAACACAGTTTGAATTACCTGCAAACCCTGTCGGCCAGTCCGTCAGAGGATCTGGACGGCCTGCGCGCTCGCGCCTATGCCGCGTATTTGCTGACCCGCCAGGGCACCGTCACGACCGCGGCGCTGACCGGGATTCGGGAAGCGTTGCGGGCGAATCATCGGGAGGAGGAATGGCAAAACGATCTGGTCGCGGTCTATCTCGCGGCCAGCTATCAGCTGTTGCAGCAGCCGTCCGTCGCCGACGAGCTGATCAAGGTTCCCGCCGAAAAGCTGGGTAAATTCGCCGGGGAGTTCGATTTCGCCGAGTATTACGATCCGTTGATTTATCAAAGTCAGACGCTCTATGTGCTGGCGAAGCATTTCCCGGACCGGCTCCGGAAAATGCCGACCTCGCTGTTCGAAGCGATCGGCAAGCAGTTACAGGAAGACCGTTTCAACACGCTGTCCTCGGCTTATCTGCTGCTGGCCTTCGACGCCTATCTGGAGGTGCTGCCGCCCGAAATCGCCCAGAAACTGTCGATTACCGCGATCGACGACTCAGGCCAACACAAATCCTTGCCGCTGCCGCAAAACTTCGCACCGCGCGCGGCGTTTCCGGCCGACACGGCCGAGCTCGAATTCGCCGGCGACGGCAGTCTTCCGCTGTATTACGCGGTTGCCGAATCGGGCTTCGATTTACAGCCGCCGACCGCCGAGGTGCGCAACGGCTTCGAAATCATCCGAAACTACCTGGACGACGACGGCAAGCCGCTCGATAAAATTCCGCTGGGGGCGGAAGTCACGGTCCTGATCCGGGTGCGGGCGATCGACCGCGAATCTATCGCCAATGTCGCGATCGTCGATTTGCTGCCCGGCGGTTTTGAAGCGGTGCTGCAAAATCCTGCCGCCAAGGAGCAGACCAATTCTGAGGAAGACGGCGAGAGCGAGGAAAATTTCGCGCGCTGGCAGGATAGGCTCAAAACCGGCGGCAACTGGACAGCCGATTATGTCGATGTGCGCGAGGACCGGGTTCTCCTGTACGGTACGGTCAGCACCGAGATGGCCGAGTACCGTTACCGCGCCAAGGCGACCGCCGGAGGTGTTTTCAATGTGCCGCCGGTTTATGCCGAAGCGATGTATGTGCCGACGTTGCGAGCGCATTCCGGCGCGGGTACGGTGCGGGTTGATGAAAAAGGACCGTAGGGCGGATTCGCGTTAGCAATCCGCCGAGAACGGGTACATGCTTCGAAATGGCGGATTGCCTTCGGCGAATCCGCCCTACAGCTCTAAGGCCAATAGCATCCCAACAAAACAATCCAACCGGCACTTGCCCCAATCTAAATGTCCTTTTAGAATCACTCTCAGTCCATCGCTCAATTCCATTTCACCTCCTGTTTGGTCGCAAGAGAGTGAAACCGATTAGCGATGGACTTTCAAGCTCCTTATTTGCCCTTCTTGTAAATCAATAGTTTAGGTTTTTTGTCGTGTACAGAGGGAACGAGATAGACCCGCCTGGTCCTCATGCTTATGATTATAAATACACTTATTGCAATAATTGTTCTGCGTCAATGATTGCTAATATTTCAAATTATTCTTCTGTGCCTTTTAATACAGATCCGGCTCAAGGGCCTATTAACCTGTCTGGCAACAACCCAATTATTCATACTTTTGATGGCACGACTTGGGTAAATGCAACCCAACCCGGTCATATTTTTGATGGGCGAGTCGTCGGCACCACGTCGACAGCGGTGAATAGCGATGTAAGCGTAGATGTGCGGGGAACGGGCAATGGCTTTGCCCCTCGTTTAAACAATGTAATAGGTGCAGTTCTATTTGGTGTTGTGTTGCCAGTGGAGACTTACATCAATGTTAAATATAATGAATGGACACAATAACGTATGGGTAGCCAAAATTTATGAATCTTCGTTTGATATATTTGTGCTTTATTTTGTTGGCTGAGGTAGGTTGTAAGGCCGATAATAGGCAATTTGCTTTCAGCTTTGAGGTTTATACGACCAAAGAAACAAGATATGAAGTCGTTTCTTTAGTCGAAAAATTTGCGTTACGAGAACACCTTATTCAATCGAGAAACTATAGAATTCCGACGCCTGATGAACCAAGCGTTTCAATTAACTTTCTTGATGAGGCGCAAAAAATTGCCTGGATGTTTGTTGATAATGGAAATTTGAAAAATAAAGATCATGTGGAAGTTCAAATTTATCCGCTGTCTGAGACGGAAACGTGTGAGATTTGTAGGAAATTCGAAGCCAGTGATGAAATGAAGAAAATTCAGGAAAAATTTGAAATTAAACATGTCGTAAAAAACGGCAAGTGGTGAAAATATTGTCAATCGTTACGTTAATAAGCTGTTGAAAATTAAAAACCTTCCCCGCTTTGGGTAATAAAAGGACCGTAGCCGTAAGAGCAACAGCGAAACCCATCAATTGTAGGACGGCTTCGCGCCCGCAATCGACCGTCATCGAAGCCAATAAATCCGAATTTTTCACAGATCAAGACGAACGAATGTTTTCCATCTTTTCCCTTCTTTGCAACTTCGCCAAAGGCGGTTTGCTCGGCAAATGCTCCAGCGCCGCCTAAAGCGCCTACTGTTGGTTCCCTACCCTCTGCGTCTATACCGTCGTGATGCGAAACCGCTCTACGGCCAACACATGGTAAAATAAGCCCGGTAGGGTGGGCAAACAGCTTCATCGTTTGCCCACCATTTGCAGCAAAGTCGGTGGGCAGCTTAGCGCTGCCCACCCTACTTGGCTACTTGGCTACTTGGCTACTTGGCTACTTGGCTACTTGGCTACTTGGCTACCGCGCTGCAATCAGACGGGCAGACGTGGCTATCAACAAAAGGAAACAATCATGATGACATTAGAGTTAGACGACGAAACCGCCAGACTCTTGGCGCAACTGGCTGAGCAGGAACACATCGGCGCGGCGCAAGTAATCAAGAATGCCTTGACTGAACATGCGAGCGCCAAACGAACCAAGGACGTACTGATAACCGACTTCGCCGGCGTATTGGCGAACTCCCCATCGTTCCAAGGCGATCCGCTCGAAATTCAAAAGGCGATGCGCGATGAATGGGATTAAGTATTTGCCGGATACTAATATCATCATCGGTTTGTTAAAAGGCCGGGAATCCGCGGTTAAGGCGTTGGAAGTAAACGACGGGGTCAGGTCTTGCATTTAATCATCTTGAATGATAATGATCTATGCTACTTTGCAAGACCTAATGGAATGGTCCGCCCCCACTTCCCAAGCGGCCGAAATGGGGCCAAGATGGTATTTTCTATACCCTCTCAACAGAAGCGAGGCAGACCATGGCAAACGATCATACAAACACCGACAATGTCGTCAAAGTATTGGGCATTGATTTGGCTAAACAAAGCTTCCATTTATACGGTGTCGATGCTGCCGGGCAGCGCGTCATCAACAAAACGCTCAGTCGCAAGCAACTGGTCGCTTTCGTGGCCAATCTGCCCCCTTGTCTGATTGGGCTGGAAGCGTGTGGCGGAGCCCACCATTGGGCGCGCCGTTTTAGCGAGTTCGGCCATACGGTGCGTATGATGGCGCCGCAGTTCGTCAAGCCCTACGTCAAATCGAACAAAAATGACGCGGTTGATGCAGAAGCCATTTGTGAGGCGGTACAACGTCCCAACATGCGTTTTGTGCCGACCAAGGGGATCGAACAACAAGACATTCAAAGCCTGCATCGGGTGCGTAGCCAGCTGGTGGCCCGACGCACCGCGCAAGCCAATCAGGTGCGCGGGCTATTATTGGAATACGGCTTGGTGATCCCGAAAGGCATTCATCATGTCAGGAAAGCCTTGCCGGCGCTTCTGGAAGATTCGGAGAATGCCTTATCCGCCTTATTCCGGGAATTGCTCAATGAGCTTTATGATGAAATGGGGTATTTGGATCAACGCATTGCGGCGCTTGAACGGAAATTAGCGGCCATCAGCGCTCAGCATGAAGACTGCCAACGGTTGATGACGATTCCGGGCGTGGGGCTATTAACCGCGACCGCGCTGCTCGCGGCCATCGGCGACATTAGCGTCTTTAAAAGCGGTCGGGAACTGGCGGCCTGGTTAGGGCTGGTGCCCCGGCAGCATTCCACCGGTGGCAAGCCGACGCTATTAGGCATCAGTAAGCGTGGCGATGCCTATTTGCGGACGCTGCTGATTCACGGAGGGCGCTCGGTTTCGCGGGTGGCACACAAGCACGAGGACAAGCATCATCGCTGGATCAGCGACATCAAGCGTCGACGCGGCGAAAATATTTCCAATGTCGCGATAGCCAACAAGAATGCCCGCATTGCCTGGGCATTGCTGACCAAGAAAGAAAATTATCGGGCGGCAGCATGAGGGCTGTATCACTCTTCAAAAGGGGAAGCTCTTCCTGCCGAGCCAAACAGTGAAACGGGTAAACATCAGCAACGAATTGCGGAGATAACATTCAAGTGATGGCATAAAAGGTAACACCTGCATTCCAAGAGCCTGCTGGGGTCTCGGGCTCATTTGAAGCCGTAGACCTGATGAGGCGGGAATGCGCGAATTCCATCAGGGCCAGAAGTCATTGAGCACTTCATCATAAGGCCGGATATATGGGAGCATTATTTCTTTATGTCACATGTGAATTTTTTCTTGCAATACGGGGCGGACCATATATGACCCCATTGCCTCGTGACCCCATTGCCTCGACTTGGGTGAATGCAACCCAACCCGGTCATATTTTTGATGGACGAGTCGTCGGCACCACGTCGACAGCGGTGAATGGCGATGTAAGCGTAGATGTGCGGGGAACGGGCAATGGCTTTGCGCCGCGTTTAAATAACGTAATAGGCGCGGTTCTATTTGGTGTTGTGTTGCCAGTAGAGACTTACATCAATGTTAAATATAATGAATGGACACAATAACATGTGGGTAACCAAAATTATGAATCTTCGTTTGATAATATTGGTGCTTTATTTGTTGTCTGTAATGGGTTGTAAGTCCGATTCCAGACCGCCTGCTTTCAGCTTTGAGGTTTATACGACTAAAGAAACAAGATATGAAGTCGTTTCTTTAGTCGAAAAGTTTGCGTTACGAGAGCAGCTCATTCAATCGAGAAACTATAGAATTCCGACGCCTGATGAACCAAGCGTTTCAATTAACTTTCTTGATGAGGCGCAAAAAATTGCCTGGATGTTTGTTGATAATGGAAATTTAAAAAATAAAGATCATGTGGAGGTTCGAATTTATCCGCTGTCTGAGCCGACAACGTGTGAGATTTGTAGGAAATTCGAAGCCAGTGATGAAATGAAGAAAATTCAGGAAAAATTTGAAATTAAACATGTCGTAAAAAACGGCAAGTGGTGAAAATATTGTCAATCGTTACGTTAATAAGCTGTTGAAAATTAAAAACCTTCCCCGCTTTGGGTAATAAAAGGACCGTAGCCGTAAGAGCAACAGCGAAACCCATCAATTGTAGGACGGCTTCGCGCCCGCAATCGACCGTCATCGAAGCCAATAAATCCGAATTTTTCACAGATCAAGACGAACGAATGTTTTCCATCTTTTCCCTTCTTTGCAACTTCGCCAAAGGCGGTTTGCTCGGCAAATGCTCCAGCGCCGCCTAAAGCGCCTACTGTTGGTTCCCTACCCTCTGCGTCTATACCGTCGTGATGCGAAACCGCACTACGGCCAACACATGGTAAAATAAGCGTTTTTTCGCCGCAACGGCCACTTTTATTCATTCCGCTTATTTTTTACTCCCTCGAAACCCTATGAAATTAGAAAAATCTTCCCGCTTTTCCGCTTGTCCAGGTCCCGTCGTCACTATCGTGCTCGACGGCGTGGGCATTTCTCCGCGCGAGGACGGCGATGCGGTCAAATCCGCGCGCACCCCGACGCTGGACCGTCTGATGGCGACCTATCCGATGACCACCTTGCTCGCGCACGGCACCGCGGTCGGCATGCCCAGCGACGAAGACATGGGCAATAGCGAAGTCGGCCACAACGCGATTGGCGCGGGGCGCGTGTTTGCCCAAGGCGCCAAACTGGTGGCGGAATCGATCGCCACAGGCCACTTGTGGCAAGGCCATGCGTGGCACGAAGTCGTGGCTGCCGCCAAACACGGCGGCACCCTGCATTTTCTCGGCCTGTTCTCCGACGGCAACGTCCATTCCCATATCGACCATCTGCGCGCGATGCTGGAACAAGCCAAGCAAGAAGGCGTGTCGAAGGTACGGATTCATATTCTGTTGGACGGCCGCGACGTGGGCGAGACCTCCGCGCTCGACTATGTCGATCCGTTCGAGGCCTATCTGGAGCAACTGCGCGGCCCCGGCTTCGACGTGGCGATCGCGTCCGGCGGCGGCCGCATGACCATCACGATGGACCGTTATGAAGCGGATTGGGCGATGGTGCAGCGCGGCTGGGACATCCACGTACAAGGCAAAGGCCGGCCATTCGCCAGCGCCCATGAGGCGATCGTCACCTACCGCGACGAACTCAGCGTGATCGACCAGGATTTGCCCGGCTTCGTGATCGCAAAGGACGGCGAACCGGTGGGACCGATCGAGGACGGCGATGCGGTGGTGTTCTTCAATTTCCGCGGCGACCGCGCCATCGAAATTTCGCGCGCCTTCACCGAAGAGCATTTCACCCCGTTCGACCGCGGCCCGTTGCCGAAAGTCACCTATGCCGGCATGATGCAGTACGACGGCGACACCCATCTGCCGCCGCGCTTTCTGGTGCAACCTCCCGCCATCGAGCGGACCATGGGCGAATACCTGGCCAAAAACGGCATTTCGCAATATGCGATCAGCGAAACCCAGAAATTCGGCCACGTCACTTATTTCTGGAACGGCAACCGCTCCGGCAAATTCGACGACGCATTGGAGACCTATGTCGAAATTCCGAGCGACAACGTGCCGTTCGAACAACGCCCGTGGATGAAATGCGCCGAGATCACCGACGACCTGATCAAAGCGGTTCGCAGCGGCAAATACCGCTACCTGCGGGTCAATTACGCCAACGGCGACATGGTTGGCCATACCGGCAATTTCGAGGCGGCAGTGACCGCGATGCAAGGGCTCGATCTGCAGTTGGCGCGTTTGATTCCGGCCATTCTGGCCGCGCAAGGCACGGCGATCATCACCGCCGACCACGGCAACGCCGACGAAATGTACGAACTCGACAAAAAAGGCAATGTGAAACGCAATGCGGAAGGCCGCACTAAGGCCAAGACCTCGCACACCCTGAATCCGGTGCCGTTCGTATTGATTTCCGGGGCGGCGAATCCGGGCTATAAACTGCGCCAGGATGTGCCGGCACCCGGCCTGTCGAATCTGGCCGCGACCGTGTTGAATCTACTCGGCTTCGAGGCCCCGGACGATTACGACCCGAGCCTGATCGAACCGGCCTAAAGAGTCCACACCTGCACGCTGCGGCAAGTCGGGCACCCTAAACGGGACGGGTTTGCAACCCCGTCCCAAACGTTTAAAGACTGTCCGCACACACAAATCAGCCCATGTACCCAAGTCCGTTGAAACATTACGGACGGGATGCATATCCCGTCCGGCTTCGGGCTCCGGAACAACACCCACCTTCAGATAACGGTTTTTTACAGCGCCGTTTAATGCGGGATCGGCAGGAATAACTAAGCGGGACGGGGTTTGCAACCCCGTCCCAAACGCTTGAAGACTGTTCGCACGCACAAATCATCCCGTATGTTCAAGCCCTTTGAAACATTACGGACGGGATGCATATCCCGTCCGGCGCCGATTACTGCTGACTCGCAACACCCTCATTTTTGCGTCCGTTGCCCTCGGCAATGACTGCGCTTGCCAAGAAAACCGTAAATTTTTTTCAATATTATTAGCAACATAGAAAATGCGCTAGCCAATTCCCAAAAAACATCTTGTGATTGAATGAGTTAATTTTTAGTCAGCATAGCTCATGAGTTAACACCAAACAAACTTCGAATCGATACCGTAATCGGTACCGGAATATATTCTGTGAACCTGCTCACATTTTTAATGCATCGACCGGCAAACCTTAAGATTCATACTAATTTTGTGATCGAATCCTAATTTTAGGAAATTCTGATTAACCCTTCGACAAGCGCGGGGCGACCGTAAAGTCGTTGATCCCGCTCATAGCGAACCTGCCGTACGATGGGAGGAGTCGAGTTAGTCAAAGTTTCCTTTACCTTCAGCCAAACCAAGAGGTCAGTTCAATGAATATAAACAAAATCAGTCGGGCGATTGCCGGCAACAGGCGTACGGCCCAGGTTTTCTTGCTATGTGTGTTTTTGGCAAGCACCTTTGGTAACACCAGTGCGATGGCAGGTGCTCAGCAGAAAGACGCCGTTACTATTGAATTGACAATGAAACGTGTCGTTACCGATGCCAAGGGTAATGAAATATTGGAAGATGTCCCCCGTATCAAGCCGGGCGATCTAGTGGAATATACCGCCGTATATCGCAATCGCAGCAAGCAAAGCATTTCCGGACTTAAGGGATCGCTGCCGGTGCCTTTAGGGCTTGAATATGTCAAGCGATCAGCACGGCCATCCTCTGTATTAGCCACTACCGATGGCGTCAATTATGCCGTTGAGCCATTGATGCGCACCATTAAGGATAAGGATGGCAAAGATCAACGGGTTGAGGTTCCCTACCCAGAATATCGCAATCTGCGTTGGGAAATCGGTAATCTGGATGCCGGTAAAAAAGCCGCGGTTAGCGCGCGCATGCGCGTTATCGCCTTACCGAAATCGCCTGAAGAGCTGGTCGTCAAACCCGCTACGCCGGTGACGATCAAGTAAATAAAAACTACACCTTTCTTATCCCTATCGTCGTCGATCTCTCAAGAGTATTTATTACCCCCTCCAAACGCATCGTTTCTTTAACTCAGGAGTCAATTTAATGTTTAGTAATATCCCAACGGCGCCCCCGCCGCTGAACAGGCGAAGCTTTGGCTTCAGCTTTCTCATCGGCTTGATCGCTGCCGTATCGCTGATGACGGTATTATCAGAGAGTGCGCAGGCTGCAACACCGATGGCAGGCGCTACGATTTCCAACCGGGCGACCGCCGACTATAACGACACCGGCGGCACGCTGCAACACGCCAGCTCCAATGAAGTAACGACGACTGTCACCCAAGTCGGCAGCTACACGCTGGTATCTGATAACGCCAAGACAGCGGCTCCCGGTACCGCCGTCTATATGCCGCACACCTTAACCAATACCGGTAACGGTTCGGATACCTTTAACATTACCCTGCCGACTACGTTTGATACGACCTATTTGTCAGGCGTGGCGATTTATCCCGATACCAATGCGGACGGTCAGCCGGACGGGACGACACCGCTTTGTACTGTTGTAAATGGCACCTCGGGATGTACTGCTTCAACTGGCTTGCTTGCAGCGGGTGATGCCTTTCACTTTGTTGTCGTGATGAACGTTAAGGCGACGGCTGCAAACGGCACAATGGCGGCTCCCGAAGTCGTCACGGCTGTGCCTGTTAGCGCCTCTCTATACGCAACAGCGACCTTGTCTAATAATGATACCCTGACGGTCGCAAACAACATCCCTGTGTTTGCCGTCAACAAATCGATCATCAGTTCGTTGACGACTGGCCCTGCAGGCACAGAAGTCGAATATAAACTGGCCTATACCAACTCCGGTAACGCGGCCGGCCCCTTGTACCTTAAGGATCTGATCGGCAGCGGCACTACGGCCAGCTACAGTTATGTGACCGGTTCCGCCAGATGGTCCAGTTCCGGTGCGACGGCGCTGACTGATGCGACGGATACCAGCGATCCTAGCGGCATTGTGTACCAGGCAATTACGGCTGGCACAACCACGATAGAAGCGTTCATCGCGAACGTGCCGGCAAACGCTTCGGGTTTCATTACCTTCAAGGTGACGGTTGATGCCGGCGCGCCGTTAGGTACCAGCGAGACGACCAACAGCGCGCAATATGCCAGGGCCAATAACGGCACGGTTGATTGTACCGGCTTACCTTGTTCTCCTGCGCTCGGTACTGTCACGACGACCAACCAATCCCCTTTCACGGTGATCGGCAGCTATAGTGTCGTGGCGAATAACAGCACGGCTTCATCAACCGATGGTAACAACACAGCCGCCACCGGCAATGATGTTGTGACTGTCGCTTCCGCAGCACCCGGCGCGGTGGTGTCGTTCAACAACATCATCTGGAACACGGGCACGTCTTCCGACACGTTTAACATCACCACAGGCAGCGTTACCGCAACCGGTTCGACGGCTTTCCCGACAGGCACCACCTTCCAATTGTTCAAGTCCGACGGCAGCACGCCGTTGACGAGCAGCGATGCGGACGGCATTCCCGACACAGGCCCCGTGGCTGCTGGCGCTTATTATACCGTGGTCTTGAAAGCGACGCTGCCGGCCAACGCCTGTAACCCGACGTGTCCGACGGGCCCCTTCACGGTATCCAAAACAGCGACATCGCAAGGCAACCCGAGTAAAAGCAATACGGTATTTGATCAATTGACCGCCATTGCGCAGCCGAGCGTCGACTTAACCAACGCAGGCGGTTTGGGTGCGGGTACAGGCAGCGTAGCAAGTCCTGCGATCACCACCGTGTCTGTAGCGCCAGGCGCGATAGCCTACTTCAACTTGAACGTAGCCAATAGCGGTACAGCGATTGATAACTACAATCTGAGTTATCACTTGCTTGATACCACTGGAAGCGATCTTGCCAGCGCGGCCGCATTTTCGCCCGGCACATTGCTGGCGGGCTGGACGGTGACCTTCCATGTGAACACCGCGGGTACGGGTGCTTGCAGCGCAAGCACACTCGGCTCCGTCGTGACCAATACCGGTGCGGTTGCGCCTTCAACCACGGCGAATTTTTGCGCCGTGGTCACAACGCCGGCAGCCGGACCGACCGCTTTATCGGGTTCATACAGAACGTATTTCAGGGTGATGTCAGGCGCAACCGGCGCCAGCGATATCAAGCTGGATGCCGTGACCTTGACCCCGCTGATCAATCTGACCCTGACGCCGTCCGGCACCGGTCAAATTCAGCCCGGCGGCACTATCCTGTACCCCCATACCCTGGCCAATGGCGGCAACAATAGTTGCGGCGGTAATTTCAGCTTTACCGTAACCAACTCTCAAGCCGCAGCCGGTTGGTCTTATCTGCTTTATCGTGACAACAACGGCGATGGCCAGGTTGACGCGGCCGATACCGTTCTGGGCGGGGGCAGCAATGCAACCGATACCATCACCACGACGATGAGCGCTTTGTCTGCCGGCACCGGCGTAAAGCTGTTGGTGAAGGTACAAGCGCCGGCGGGCGCCACCTCGGGTGCGTTGGATGTGATCAACATCACCGCGACCGACACCGTATTAAGCTGCGGCACGACGGCGCCGATAGCGGATACCACCACCGTGTTGGCGGGCCAGATTCGTCTCGTCAAAACCCAGGCGTTGGGAACATGGGTCGGCACTGACTGCGGTACGGCTCCGAACGCGGCTTCTTACGCTATCACTGCCCTGAGTCAAAAACCGGGCGAATGTATCTGGTACAAGATTGTGGCCACCAACGAAGGCGACGCGGATGTCACCAATGTGGTCATCAATGATGCCACGCCGACCTTCACGACTTACGGCAGTGGCGGTGCTTGCAGCGCCGGCGCTACGCTAACCAAGCCTGCAGTGGGTAGTAGCGGTACAGTCAACTGTGCCACTTGGCCGACGGTAGCTCCAGCCGCGACAGTCCAACTGGACTTTGCGGTTCGTATCGACCAGTAAGTAGCAGACCATAGCCGAAACCTATCCTTCGGCTCCTTCCGGACCTGACAGGCTTTAAACCCTGTCAGGTCTCAAGCGGAAATGGCAGAAACACTAATCCGATTATCAGCATGAAGCGCCGCTGTTTTCCTTTGCGCTCTTTATAGGAAGAGTGCAAAGAAAAACGCCAGGCCGCTGGGTTTTTCAGCACCTCTTAAAAATGACAATAACAACAAAGTTGCATCAATGGATTACTGCAGTGCTGGCTTATAAAGCCCTTGCTGCGATGATCTACATGCTGCTTTTTATGAGCCTGTTTGCCGGACAAGCGGGCGCGGCCATGCCTGCGGCAGGCTCTGTCATTCAGAACCGTGCCGAAGCCAGTTATGTTCCTTATGGCGGGACGGCAAGCGAAACGCTCTATTCCAACACCGTGGAGGTCACGGTACAAAACGTTGAGGCATTGACGCTGACCCAGGACCAGAGCGTCAGTCTTCCGGCAGGTGCAACCGCCGTGTTGTCTCATGTGTTGACCAATACCGGCAACACCCCATCGACCTATCTCGTTTCACTGAGCAACGCGGAAAACGATGACTATGACCTCGGCGCCCTGCGCCTCGTGCATGATCGCAATCATAATGGCCTTTTTGATGATGCCGATGCGGTTATTCGTTTAAACGATCCGAACACAGGCCTTGCCTTGGCCGCCGGCGAATCGGCTTTTTTATTGGCGATCGGGCAGCTGCCGGCTGCTCAAACCAGCGGACTTTCACGCGTGGTATTGAAAGTAAAAACGATCGGCGAGGCCGCTAGCGGCAGCAATACCGATGTGATCAAAGCGGCCAATGCGGCCGTGCTGTCGCTTGTCAAGAAAGCGGATCAAACCGGGCCGGTTAATCCGGGCCAAGCGGTGCGTTACACGCTGACCGCCATGAATACAGGCAGCCAGCCCGCACTGCCTGCGTCTGAAGCAGGGCTCGCCGCTACCCCGATTAAAGTCGACGGGGTGACAAAGTCTCTCGTCCTGATCCGCGATGCCATCCCTGCAGGAACGACATTTGCCGGCGGACTCACCGCCAGCAACCCTAATGCGATAAAAATGTACCGTGTGCGGGGCGCGATGCCTTACGAGTATCAGACGACACTCACCGAGCCGACGCTCGTCATTGAGGCCGCCATCGGCTTGACGACGCCGGTGGATGCCGGTCTCTCCGAATCCATGGCGTTTGATGCTAAGGTGGCCGGCAATGGCAGCGATAACATTAGCAACAGCGGTTTTGTGACTTTTAACGATGGCTCCGGCAATATCAGTACGGAGTCCAATCCGGTTGTCCTGCCCCTGGCCGCCGCGGCACCTGCTCTGTCGCTGTCGATGAGCAAGACGGTCGGGATGCCGCGCAAGATTTCGGCAGACACCTATGAGCTGGACTATACCATCAAAGTCAAGAATATCGGTGAGGCGGACGCAACCTTTATCAGAGTGGCGGATAATCTGGACTGCACTTTTGCCATGGACCGCGCCAATGGCCCTGTTAAATCCTGGGAACTGCTCGGCCCGCCGGTGATGCAGAAAGGGCTGCTGGTGTCGGCGGGTACGGCTTATCAGGGGGCTATCGGTCAGGGAATTTGTGACCGCGCGCAACTGGATCAAACGGACGCGAGGTTGGGCTTTCCGAACATCCCGCAATTAAGCCTCAGCGATGGCAGCCGCAGTCTCAAAGCCGGTGAGGAAGAGGTGATTACGTTCACCGTCCGCCTGGTGCGCGATCTTGCGGCGGCGAAAACCAGCGAGACTTTTGTCAATAAAGCCTTTAGCGCCGCTTTTGATGCCCAGAGTCTTAACAGTGCAACCCTTGTTGCCGCATCGTCGGCGACGACCAATGCCTTGTTAATCGATCCGCAAGGCGTGATATACGACGCCTCCAACCCGGCCAAATTGATTCAGGGCGCCAAGGTCACGCTGGTTCGGGAGCAATGCAGCGGCGGACCCGCGCCGGACTTTACCCTCGACCAGTTGCAGTTCGGCGCCGATGGCCGCTACACCAGCGAAAGCCGTAATGCGATCAGCATGATAACGGGTTCTGACGGCGCCTATTTCTTCGTATTAAAAAGTCCTCCGGTCGCGCTGGATTGCAATTATTCACTCAAGGTGGCGGCGCCTAACGGTTATACGTTCCAGTCCGCGATAGCGCCGCGTGCGGGGATTGCGCCTGCGGGTCTGGTACAGCCTCAGGACGGGCCGCCGGCAGACCCTGCGGCCGCACCGTATTATCTGAACTTCCGCCTGGGTCCAGGTTACGGCTCGGTGTTTCACAATCACATCCCGCTGGATCCGGCGGCTGACAGCAGCGGCGGGCAGTTGTTTTTGAGAAAAACCGCGGCCAAGACAGTAGTCGAGCTAGGCGATTTTCTTGACTACAGCATTACTCTGACCAATCAAACCGCCTCGCCCATCACCGGCTACAGCATCGTCGACAGTCTGCCCGCAGGCTTTGCTTACGAGCCCGGCAGCACCCTGATCGATGACATCCGCGCCGCAGATCCCGAGGGCGGCCGCGGTCCGATCATCACCTGGTCCGACCCGTACAAAACCATCCCTGCCGGAGGCAGCCTTGAGCTGACTTACCGGGTACGGGTGGGGGTGGGCGCCGTTCAGGGCGACGGCATCAATCGCGCCGTCGCCAGCAGCGGCCCTCTGCGCTCGCAGGAGGCATTGGCGCGCGTAAAAGTCACGGGCGGCGTATTCAGCGACGAGGGCTTCATCGTCGGCAAAGTCTATATGGACTGCAACGCTGACCGTATCCAGGAACCGGGGGAAATCGGCGTGCCCGGCGTGCGCATCTTTCTGGAAGACGGCACCTACATCATTTCCGATGTCGAAGGCAAATACAGTTTTTACGGCATCAAGCCGGTAACCCATGTGCTGAAGCTGGATAGCACCACCTTGCCGCGCGGCGCGAAACTGATTCCCTTGTCCAACCGCAACTCGGGCAAGGGCGATAGCCGATTCGTCGATCTTAAGAAAGGCGAACTGCACAAGGCGGATTTTGCCATTGCCAATGATCCTAGCGAAGCCGGGAAAGCCGTGTGCGAGCAAGGCCCTGTGCTCGAAGAGGTCACGCGCCGCCGTGCAGCAATAGCGGAAAGACCGGACGCCGAGATCGACTCTGTGTTGCGCTCCCGTCTCGATGCGCAAGGCAGGCCTATCAATCCGGGCGATATCCGGGGCCTGCCGGCTGCGGGCCTGGTAGGCCAATTGCCTGGAGCCGTCAACGGCACGCAAACCGTAGGAGCCGCCCAGGCTTTTACCAGCGTGATGCCGCGCGACCTGAACATAGTCCGCCCATTGGCGTTGCCGGATGTTCCTGTTTCCCCGGTGCCTGTCGTCAAACTTGAAGACCAGATCGCCAAGCTCGACAACCGTCTGGACTTCGTTGACCTGAAGGATAAAGATACCTTACCTATCGATCAGGCCAATATCCGGGTCAAAGGCGCTCTGGGCGCCACTTTCCGGCTGACAGTCAACGGCAGGGAGATTTCCGACAAGCGTGTGGGCAAGCGTAGCCGGCTTGCGGACAAGCAGATGGAAGCGTGGGAGTTTATCGGCGTGGGTTTGCATCCGGGGCGCAATACCCTCAAGCTCGAACAAATCGATATCGCGGGCAATCCTCGCGGCGAAAAGACAATTACCCTGACAGCGCCCGACGCCCTGGGCAGACTCGAGCTCGATCTTCCCGCCGTCGCCATCGCCGATGGTAATACGCCGATCCGGATGAAGCTGCGCCTGACCGATGATAAGGGCGTGCCGGTCACCGTTCGCACCCAGGTGACCCTGGAAACGGATCGGGGACGCTGGGTAACAAATGACTTAAATCAAGCCGAGCCGGGCACCCAGATTTTTGTCCAGGGCGGTAGCGCCGAAGTGGTGCTGATGCCGCCAAGCGAGCCCAGCGACGGGATTATCCGCCTCAGCGCCGGCATGATCGAACGGGAAGTGAAAATCGCCTACCTCCCTGAACTGCGTCCGCTCGTGGGTGCCGGTATTTTGGAGGGCGTATTGAATCTGCGTAGGCTGGCCAGCGGCAATCTGACCGCAACGAAGCCTACCGACGCTTTCGAAAAAGAACTGTCGCATCTGTCGGCCAGCAGCGACAATAACACGACCACGGCCAGAGGTCGGGCGGCGTTTTTCTTCAAGGGCTCCGTGTTGGGCAAGTATTTGCTGACGACGGCGTATGACAGCGACAAGGGAACCCAGGAGCGTCTGTTCCGGGATATTCAGCCGGATCAGTTTTATCCGATTTATGGCGATTCGGCGACTAAAGGTTTTGATGCCCAGAGTACCAGCCGGTTGTATGTCAGGGTGGATAAGGACAAGTCCTACCTGCTGTACGGCGATTACACCACGGCGGGTAATACCGATGTGCGCCAGCTTACCCAGTACAGCCGTTCGTTGACCGGGGTTAAGGGGCATTACGAAGATAACAGATTCAATGTCACCGGTTTTTATAGCGATAACGGTTCAACCCAGATTGTCGAGGAATTTCCGGCTAACGGCACTTCAGGCCCCTATGAACTGGCTAACGGCGGCAATATTATCGAGAACAGCGAAAAAGTGGAGGTGCTGGTCCGTGACCGCAACCAGCCCAGCATCGTGCTCGCCAGTTCGACCCAGGTGCGTTTTGTCGATTACAACCTCGAGCCACTGAGCAAGCGCCTGTTATTTCGCGGCCCCGTGCCATCGGTCGATGCCAACCTGAACCGTCAGTATATCCGGGTCACCTACGAAATCGGCGCAAACGGCGTAGGCGGCGCGGGTGGCGGCCCCAAATTCGGGGTCGGCGGTGTGGATGCCCAGATCAAGGTCACCGACAACATCCAGCTGGGCGTCATCGGCATCAAGGATAATGACCCTAGCAGAAAATCGACCCTCCTGGGCGCTACGGCGGTAGCAAAACTGGGCGAAAAAACCGTCGTCAACGGGGAATTGGCGCGCAGCAACACCGACTTGAACGGCAGCGGCGACGCCGAGCGCATCGAAATCCGCCACGAACAGGGCGACTTGAAGGCGCGCGCCCAGTTCACCAAAACGGATAAAAACTTCAGCAATCAGAGCGCCTACAGCACAGCCGGACGCACAGAAGCTCCCGCTACCGTGGAATATAAGCTCAGCCCGGACACCACGCTCAGGGGAGAAGGCCTTTACAGCAAAGATGATGTTAACGGCGGCATCCGCAAGGGCGTGATCGCCAATGTCGTGCAGCGCCTCGGTGAAGGACTGCTGGGCGAACTCGGGATGCGCGCGTCCGTAGATACGGGCGTTCTCGGCGGCAGCAGTTGCGTGACAAATCTGACCTATACGACCGCTAACTGCGCGCCGACCGCATTGACCAGGCCAGGTGAAAGCGTCAGGAACGAATTGCTGACCGTCCGCAGCAAATTCACCGCGCAGATACCTTGGGTAAGCGGGCTGCAGACTTATGTCGAGGCCGAACAGGATGTGCGCAATTTGCAGAAGCACCTGTTCGCTGTCGGCTCAAACTACCAGGTATCTGAAAAGACCCGGCTGTTCGGCCGTTATGAACTGGCCTCCACGCTAGGCAGCCAGTTCAACCTCAACAGCTTTGCACCCAACAACGCCGCGGTGATTGGCCTTGAAAGCGCCTATATGAAAGGCGGCAACATGTACAACGAATACCGGCTGCGCGACGGCCAATCCGGGCGTGAAGCCCAGGCGGCGCTGGGCGTGCGCAACACCTGGATGGTTTCCGAGGGTTTCCGCGTCGGCGGCGGCTTCGAGACCACCCAAACGTTCAACGGCCTGGCGGGCAACAATTCCAACGCCTTGGTCGGTACCGTCGAATATTTCGCCCATCCGCGCTACCGCACCAGCGCCAGCCTGGAGTTGCGCAAAGCCGATACCAGCGACAGCCTGCTCAATACTATCGGATTGTCCTACAAGCTGAACAGGGATTGGAGTTTTCTCGGCCGCAACATTTTCTCCTATATCGACAATAAAAGTGCCGGCAAGACGCTGCAAACCCGCCAGCAAGTCGGCTTCGCCTACCGCGAAGTCGATCGAAACCTATGGAATCTCTTGGGCCGCTACGAGCACAAATACGAGGACATCACCGGCAGTCCGGCGGACTCGAGCACGCGCACGCACATGGTGTCCGCCCATGCCAACTATCAGGCCAATGCGGATGTCATTCTTTCAGGCCGCTACGCCGGTAAAATAGTGACGAGCGACAAAACGTTGACCGGCAGTTACGTACTGGATTCTGTCTATTGGGCGCAATTGCTTTATGGCCGCGCGACCTGGGATTTTATCAAAGATTGGGATGCGTCCTTGCAAACCGGTGTTTATGTCGGCAAGGGTGGCGCAACCCAATATGCGGTTGGCGCCGAAGTCGGCTATCAGGTGGTTGAGAACCTGTGGTTATCGGCCGGCTACAACCTCAAAGGCGTCAGCGACCCCGATCTGGCGGCCAACGATTATCTGGATCCAGGTATTTATGTCCGGGCGCGGTTCAAGTTTGATGAAAATACCTTGTCATGGTAAAAAACAGCGCGTGATGAAAAAACCGAATAACGCAAAAGGTATGTTTTCTTTGCAACTAAACCGACGCGTGAATATTGAATTGCAATGACTCCTCATTATCCCTCAACACTGTCCCGCTTCGGCATTTTGATGATCTCCCTTTCGATAGGGTATTTATCCAGGATTCTAGTTTTTCTTCTCCTGTTCGCGGCATCACCCTCTTCTGTTTGGGCATTAACGACATCGGCAGTAAAAGATCAGACCTGCGTGGGCTATCGCTCCGGCAACACGACTTGTACTGCCGGTGAGTTCACTGTGAGTCCGGTGTTCAGCGCTGCGCCCGGTACCCCTCCTTTTTGCGTCGCAGGGGAAGCATTTAATTTTCAAGTGGAGTTGGGGCTTTCCGGTTCTAATACTGACCGCATGGATATTGGATTTTTTGTGGGGCAACAAGGTAACGACCCGCGCGCCGAAACGCCGGGCAATAACTGTTCCGTAGCTACCTTTCCGGCCGCCCCGTTACCTTGGCTGGATATTGACGGCCCCGGCGGCTCCAATGCTCAACCTGCCGATACCTGCGGCGATTTTTTAGGGGGCGGTAACCAAACTACAACGATTAATGAAATCAAAGTGGTTTGTGCCGGCAATACCGCGACCGGAGAGTTGACCATTCCTTATGTGCTGACTTATTGGCAGAATAACGGCAATATTTGTACCGGCCCTGCCGATGTGCAAAATGGCTCGCCTTCCAAATGCAATGCGGGCACCAGCGCTGTCAGCGGGGTCTATGCCGTTCGCGTTGGCGCTTATGTCGATGTGACGAAAGCCACTTTACCCGCCGGCAATACAAGCCAATCCTTTACTTACACCGCAACCGGACCTGCCGGCTCGAAAGTTGTGGCGTTGGTTGGCACGACTTACACGCCTGCACTGATTAGCGCGGCAACGAATACGGCCACGGTATCGATTACCGGCGGTCAAACCGTACGCTTTTATATCGATGCGACCGCCAGCAATAAATCGCTGACGATTACCGAAGCGGCCGCTCCGGGCTGGGAGTCGGCAGCCCAGGCGATCAGTTGCTCCTCGGTGAAGGGAACCCCCTCCATCACCACCAATCCGGCAACCCGCACGATTACCGCAAATAATTTAACGATTGCGAACAGCGCCGCCGCCTGCACATTCACCAACAAGCAAAGCTCGCGAATTACCTTAGTCAAAACGGTCGGCGGGCGTGTGGACAGCGCCGATCAATTTACCGTCAGCGCCAGTGGCGGCGGCACCTTGGTGGGTACGACCTCGGCCACGACATCCGGCACCGGCACCAGCGCAAGCACCACCTTTTACAGCAGCCCAGCAACGGCCTTGACCTTGACGGATGCCAAAGCCGGCGGCCCCGCCGCTTTGACAGGCTATGACACGCGCTTAACGTGCACCAATGCCTTTACCGGCGCAGGCGCAACGCCCAACGCGAGCTTACCGAACAACTTAAATACGACAAGCGCCAGCATTACCCCCGCAGCGGGCGACGACATTATCTGTACTTATACCAATACCCCCAAAGCGCGCATCAGTTTGCAAAAAGTCATCGGCGCCTCGGGCAACGGGCGTGTTGCCGATACCGATCAGTTTACGCTGGCGATCACCGGAGCCACGCCGGTAACGACCGCCGGCAGCGGCTCGTCCGTTACGTCCCCCCCGGCAGCGCTTATCGCTGCGCCGGGCAATCCTGTCGCCTTAACGGAAACGGCGGCCGGCACCACCAATTTAACCAATTACACGACGACTTATGCCTGTACCAACACGAGCGCAGGCGGCACGACGATCGCTTCCGGCACCGGCACAAGTTTCAGTTTTACGCCTGCAAATAAAGACATGATTGCATGTACTTTTACCAATACGCGTAAATCTGCAAATTTCACGCTGCAAAAAACCTGGGTGAACGCGACGGTTAACGATGCGGCGATCGTGTCGGCAACAGGGTTGACCTCTCTGAATTCCGTCGCGAATGCCGTCAACGAAACCGATACGGGGACGGCACAATCCGTCCATGCGGGGGATATTATCGCCCTAGCTGAAGCCTTCGGCCCGGATAATGCGGCTCGCTATGCCAGCGCCTTGAGTTGCACAGGAACGGCCGGTTTATCAGGCAATACGGTCATTATCGGCCCGACGGATACCGACGTTATTTGTACTTATACGAATACCAAAATAGAAGCCGTCATCGCCGGCAGCGTTTTTAAAGACAGCGGCGCCGGAGGCGGCACCGCGAACAATGCCATACAAGATGGCGCCGAAGCGGGCATCAGCGGCGTCACCGTCAGGCTGACCGATTGCAACGGCATGACATACGGCACCGCCACGACTAATGGCGCGGGGAGCTATCGTTTCCCTGCCGCCGGGGTGCCGGAAGGAACCGTCTGCGTCGAGGAAAGCAATTTATCGGCTTACATGTCGACCGGGATTAACGTAGCGGGCAGCACCACGCCTCCAGGCTACACGCTGGCTACGGCGGATAAGATCAGCTTCAGCCTGGCGGACGGCGTCAGCCATGTCGGCTTGAATTTCGGCGACGTGCCTGCCAATCAATTTATAACCGACGGCAATAAGACCGGTATTGCCGGCAGCACACTGATTTACCCGCATACCTTTATTGCAGGCACGGGCGGCTCGGTCACCTTCAGCCTGCCCGGAGCCGTCGCCTCGCCCAACATCCCGGACTGGAGCGAAGTGCTGTACGTCGATGCCGATTGTGACGCACTGCTGGATGAGGCCGAAGCCAATAGCATCTTGCTTCCTGCCGCGCTGACGGTAAGCGAGGGCCAAATCCTCTGCCTTATTCAAAAAGAATTCATCCCTGCCGGCGCGGCCCAAGGCGCCAGCAATTATGTGCCGGTACAGGCATTGTTCGCCTACGTTGGCTCCTCTTTGTCTGATGCCGTTTACACGCGCCAGGATGTAACCACGGTCGGCTCGTCTGCGCTGTTATTGCGGAAAGAAGTGCGCAACGTCAGCGCGCCTACGACGCCGGCATGGAAAACCAGCAATACGGCCAAGCCGGGCGAGATACTCGAATATAGGATCACTTACACGAACAACGGCCCCGATCCGATCACAAATTTACAGATAAATGATGCCACGCCGGCGTTCACCACGTTTGTATCGGGCCTCTGTGAAATCGCAGTCCCGGCAACGCCTGTGAGCCTAGGGGTGTGCACATTGACCCTGATGCCGCCTCCTCAGCAGGCCGGTGCATTGAAATGGACTTTTTCATCCCCGACGTCGACATCGCAGCTGTTGCCCGCCGGAAGCGGCTTTGTGACCTTTCAAGTCAAGGTGGATTAGCAGGTGCGCTTGATGAACACCTGACACATGACCAATAATGACGTGTGAGGGAGGCTTTCGGGCAATCATTTCAACAAAATTTTTAGCCCTCTCGATGGATAACCCCTAAATTCTGAGCGAAGCCGATGAATTCAGGTCAAATGAAAGTTGGCCGCCGATTAAAAATTCCGACAGCACGCCGAATGCTGTGCATCATCGCGCTCGGCTTGGCGGCGATCAGCCTTGTCTTGGCCGGGTTCAGCGCACTTCCCAAACCGCCGCTCTCCAGCCTCTATCCCAAATCGACCGCGATCTATGCCAGGCACGGCGAACTGCTGCGCCTGACCTTGGCGAGCGACGGCCAGTTTCGCCTGTGGACGCCGCTAAGCCAAATTCCGACCCCACTGCGCACCGCCGCGCTGCTCTACGAAGACCGCTGGTTCCACCGGCATCCCGGCGTCAATCCCTGGGCCTTGGCGCGCGCGGCCTGGGCTACCTTGGCAAGCAGCGGCCGCCAGGGCGGCTCGACGATCACGATGCAGCTCACCCGCCAACTGTACCGGATCGACAGACGGAGCTACCTCGGGAAACTGAGCCAGATCGCGCTCGCACTGTGGCTCGAACTGCGCTACAGCAAGGACGAGATTCTCGAAGCCTATCTGAACGGCGTTTCCTATGGCGGCAACATCGTCGGCATCGGCGCGGCCAGCCGGATTTATTTTCACAAGCCGGCGGCGGAACTGAACCTGGTCGAGAGTTTGACGCTGGCGGTGATCCCGCAAAATCCGGCGCGCCGCTTTCCGGCCCATAACGCCTTGCCGGAAGCGCTGTTGGCGGCCCGGCAGCGCCTTTGGCAAAGCTGGATCGCTGAGTTTCCGGAAGACAGCCGTTACGCAAACGACCTGGCCCTGCCCTTGCCCGTGTACAGCCGGCGGGAACTGGCGATCGAAGCGCCGCATCTGACCGATCTGTTGTTGCAGCGCTGCGCCGGGGCGGAAACGATCCACAGCGGCCTGCACCTGAACGTGCAAAAAAGCCTCGAACGCTCGCTCCGAAATTACCTCGCGGTCAACCGCGGCAAAGGCATTCAGAATGCCGCCGCGTTGCTGATCGATGCGGACACGATGCAGGTGCGGGCGCTGGTCGGTTCGGCCGATTACCGGAATGCCGCCATCGACGGCCAGGTCAACGGCGCGCTCGCGAAGCGCTCGCCGGGCTCGACGCTGAAGCCGTTCGTCTATGCGCTGGCGCTCGATCAGGGGCAGGTGCATCCGCGCACGATCCTGGCCGATCTCCCGACCGCCTTCGGACCCTATAGTCCGGAAAACTTCGACGGCCGTTTCATCGGGCCGGTCACGGTGCAGGATGCCCTGATCCGCTCCCGCAACGTGCCCGCGGTTGTGACCGCCGCGAAACTGTCGGGGCCGACCCTCTACCGGTTTTTGCAGCGCGCGGGAGTTGGACGGTTGCAGGGCGAGCAGTATTACGGGCTGTCTTTGGCGCTCGGCGGCGGCGAGGTGACGATGGAAGAACTGGCCGAACTCTATGCGCTGCTGGTCAATCAGGGCATGTCGAGACGGCTCGATTATTGCGGCGAGCGGAGCGAAACCGGCCCCTTGCCGCTGCTCAGCAGCGCCGCTGCCTTTATCACGCTCGACATGCTGAAGCACAATCCACGCCCCGATTCGAAGCGCCCGGACCAGCCCGACACCGCCTGGAAAACCGGCACCTCCTGGGGCTTTCGCGACGCCTGGAGCGTCGGTGTCGTCGGCCACCATGTGCTGGTAATCTGGGTCGGCAATTTCGACGGTTCGAAAAATCCCGCCCTGATCGGCGGCAAGGCGGCCGCGCCGCTGTTCTTTTCTATCATCGACAGTCTGCGCAGCCAGCGCCTGCTGAACGGCCTGGACAATCCGATTCCGGCCTTCAAGCCGGAGTCGGTCGCCGAGGTCGAAGTCTGCGCGGCCAGCGGCGACCTGCCGAATGCGGACTGTCCGGTGCGCGCGAAGACCTGGTTCATCCCGGGCAAATCGCCGATTAAGACCAGCACGCTGCACCGCGCGGTCTATCTCGATCCAGAAACCGGCAGCATCGTCTGCCCGAACACGGCTAACAGCCGACGCGAAATCGTCGAATTCTGGGACAGCGAAATGCTGCGCCTATTTGAACAGGCCGGCATGCCGCGCCGCCCACCGCCGCTCCTGCCCGGCTGCTACCGTAATCCAGAGGGGCTTGGCGATGCGCCGCGCATCGTCTCGCCATCCAGGGCCGGCACCTATGCGCTACGCCTCGGCAAAGCGTCAACCCTGGCCTTGAAGGCGAATACGACCGCGAGCGACAGCGTCTATTGGTTCGCGAATCAAAGCTTCATCGCCAAAACGGCGCCTTCGGAGGCCTACTCCTGGCAGCCCAGCCATCCCGGCCGCTATCTGATCAGCGCGGTCGATGCGGCAGGCCGTTCAGCATCGACAGAAATCCGGGTCGAATTGGCGCCCTGAAGGCCGTATCGCAAATCATGGAACCTGGAGCACGTTAAACCGGTCTTCCTACTATATTTTACTTGTTGTTTGAACATCGGAAATTTGCGGTCGCCAACCCTTCCGCAAAATCAACCGAAAAAATAGTGCGCGCGGCGTACCCAGGCCAGGACCCACGAGGAGAACGATAATGAAACAGCTAGCCTTAATTTCGATCGGCTTTTTATTTTTTGCGGCACCGACGTTCGCGGAGGAAGATGCCAGCCCGCAGCGCATGAAAGAGGTTGAGCAGCAGCGTGAAAAACTGATGCCCTATGACGCGAGTAAAGTCGTGGAAACGTTTTCGAAAACCGTTCACGGCGGGGTGATGCATGTGATCGCCAAACCGGATGCTCCCGATCAGATCGAACTGATTCAAAATCATCTGCGCCAGCTGTCTCTTGCCTTCGCCAAAGGCGATTTTTCGATTAGCGAAAAAATGCATGGGCCGGACATGCCGGGGCTTCTCCAATTGAAGACCGCCAAAACCGACGACATCCGTTATGAATACAAATCCTTGCCCAATGGCGCGCAGATTCATTTTTCGACCGAATATCCGCAATTTGACCAGGCGTTGCATGAATGGCTGAATGCCCAGAACAAGGACCATGGCAATGTGGTGATGCCCGAACACATGAAGCATCATACAGGGGTGGCGGAATAACAGGACTAGGATAGCTTGGGACTGGCGTCATTCATAGGCATAGCTGATCACGACATGGTAACCGATTAAAAACAGCAGCGCGGTCGCCAGCCCAACATGCAATATCAGCCAGAGTGGACGAAACCAGGGCTGGCGGATTTGCATGATCTCGCAGTTGCATAAGCCGGTAAAGAAGACCACGAAAAACGACCAGCTCAGCGCCTGCAAGTATCCGTAGCCGACATGCTGGGCATGGGCGTAAAAAAACAACGGGGCCAAAGTGCCGAGCCATTTATGACGCGGCAGCCGGGCGTTGCCGAGCGCGGTATTTCCCTGGTTGCGCAGCAAAGAACACTGCCATTGCTGGCTCAGAAAAACGATCAGCGCCAATCCTGACAGCTGTTTATAAACCGAATCAGTCTGCCATCCGGCCAGCCAGGGCCATTGCCAGCGATAAACTTCCTGCACGAGAAATGCGCCAAAAAGCCCCAGACCCAGCCCAAAATAACTTTTTTTGATCCAGCGTTTTTCAATGCGTATCCGCATGCGGTTTTACCTCCACAGCTCCGGTATCTTTCGCAGTCGCCAAAGCGCCGAGCGCCGGCAACGTGTGCTGGGCCGTGCGTTCCAGCACCGCTTGCATGAACGTTTCCACGTCAGGCAGAAAATAACCTTCGCGCGGCCATTTGTCGCCGATCACCGGCAGCTTTTTAAACGTCTTCACCTTCTCGAGATAGGCCGTGTAAGCATCGCGAAAACCGTCATGCAGCACCACTAAGGTTTTTAAAACTTCCTCTGTGGAAACCTTTTGCGTGGGATACATCCAGGTCGTCGCCCCCATGATGTCATGTAGGCGCCAGTCGTGTTTCGGCGATTGCTGATGTTTGTTGTGGCACTCGACGCAAGGTTCGGCGACCGCGACATCGGCGAACATCGCGGTATGGCGCTCGATGTCGGGAATATAGAAAAACTGCGGCTGCCGCGTCTGGCGTAACTGTTCAAATTTGTCTTTCTGCATGCCTTCAAAGCGGTTGTCCGGGCTGATCGGGTAGTCCGAGCCCAGGAATAGGCTGAGCCGCACCGGGCTTTTTTCCAGGCTCTTGGCGGTTTCGCGCAGAAAGAGCGCGGGCAGAGGACCGGCTTCGCTTTCGGCATCGCGCCAATGCTCGCTAAACTTCAACCCGGCTTTTATGCCCTGACCGACGATTTCCTGGGTCCACAGGGCTCTGACCGCAGCATTTTCGGTCTGCACCAGCTCGAACAGGCGTTCGACCGGAATGGATGCCTGCGCCGCCGATTTCTCCGGCAACGGCGGCGGCGCGCTGACGAACAGATAAATGCCGAGGCAGGTCAACACAAACAAGCTAATCCAGAAGGTTTTATTCGTCATGCTTTTTCTCCTTTCTGGCGTGATAATGCACATCCTTGCCATAGGGCGAGGGACCGCCCTCGAAATAGGCGCGGATGGCTTCGGGGCGAATCGCTTCGGCGACCTTTGTGGCCGTTTTGATCGTATGATTGCCGTGAAAATCATGGCAGCCGAGGCAAGTCGTCCAACGCTTGTCCGCAATCAGCCGTGCATGCGGAGTATCCAGCGGGTCGTTTCTGAGACGGGTGTTTTTATGACACGTCACGCAATAGCCGCTATCGCCGAGCACGACGCGTTTGCCTTGATGCTCCCGATGACAGGAAACGCACAGATGCGGCCGGAGCGTGGCGCGCGCCTTTTTGAAACGCGGTTCAAGAAAGCGGTAAACCGGATGCCGGTCATTCGGGCGCTCATGGCAATCCAAACAGGTTTCATTGGCGACCGCCATTTTGCCGAAATCGGCCGGATGCTCGCGCCGGCCAAACAGATAGCGGACATTGGCCTGAATTTGCTGGCGATAACTGCCCGGCGCCTCTTGGTGGCAGTCCGGGCATTGAATATCATCATGCCCGGCATTCATAGGACCGCGCCGATGCCAGGCATCATTGGCCGGCAACACCAATGCCGACAAGCTCAGCGCGCCAGCCAATAACCCCACCGCATAAGCCATATGCTGGCGTCTTCTGGGATGTGAATTTTTATTCATAGCTGCGCTCCATGTATTTTTACATCAACGCAAGTGGTCATCAGCAGATAAATTACAAATAAATTACTTAATATTTTTTTAAGGATTATATGGGGAAAATTGTTCGCCTAACACTAATATCTTTATGGATTTTTATGGACTCCCAGTCTCTATGCTTAAGATGTCATGCCCGGCAAGGTATAATAGGGCATCCTTCGCTTTAGACTCTCTCCCTGACTATGCTGACTTATCCGAATATCGATCCGATCGCCGTCGCCATTGGCCCGCTAAAAATTCACTGGTACGGCCTGATGTACCTGGTCGGCTTTGCCGGCGTCTGGATACTGGGCAAGCGGCGCGCCCTGGCCCCCTGGTCGCCGATCAAGCCCGAGGCGATCGAGGATCTGGTCACCTACGGCGCGATCGGCGTGATCCTCGGCGGACGCATCGGCTACACGCTGTTTTACAATCTAGGCGAGTTCCTGCACAATCCGCTGGTGCTTTTCGAAATCTGGAAAGGCGGCATGTCGTTTCACGGCGGCATGCTCGGCGTGTTTGTCGCGATGTGGATTTTCGGCAAACAACAAAACTGCACGATGCTGCAATTGACCGACATCATCTCGCCCTTGGCCCCGATCGGCCTCGGCGCCGGCCGCCTCGGCAATTTCATCAACGCCGAACTCTGGGGTCGGCCGACCGATGTGCCGTGGGCGATGGTGTTTCCGAACGGCGGCCCGCTGCCGCGCCATCCGTCCCAGCTTTACGAAGCGTTTCTGGAAGGCGTGGTGCTGTTCGTGATACTCTGGCTCTATACCGCCAAACCCCGCCCGAAAATGGCGCCGACCGGCATGGCCGTGATGCTCTACGGCTGCTTCCGCTTCTTTATCGAATTTTTTAGGATGCCGGATGCCCAGCTCGGCTATCTGGCGCTGGACTGGGTCACGATGGGACAGATTTTATCGACGCCGATGATCCTGATCGGGGCGGGAATGGTTTATTGGGCTTATAAAAAAGCGCCCTGATATTTTTATTATTCAGATACCCTGCCTGTCATTCAGAACAACCCGGAGAACAGTCATGCAACCACAAAATTCAAATACGGCACATAGCTTATATGCGCTTTACGAAACACTGCCTGACGAAGTCCAGCAAGGTTTTCTCCAAGAACTATTGGAAAAACAGTCTGAAAAACTAGAGACCCTTGCTTTATATCTGGCTTGCAAAGAAGTGAAAGATCAGCACGAATTTTTGACGGAAGACGAAACAAAAGCCTTCATTTCATGCAACAATATTTAAATCTACTGGATAAAATCCTCGACGAAGGCGTCCAAAAAGGCGACAGGACCGGCAGCGGCACCGTGTCGATCTTCGGGCATCAGATGCGTTTCCCGCTGGCCGAAGGCTTTCCTTTGGTCACTACGAAAAAAATCCATCTGAAATCGATCATTCACGAACTGCTCTGGTTTTTGCAGGGCGACACGAACCTGGCCTATCTGCACGAACACAAGGTCAGCATTTGGGACGAATGGGCCGATGCGAACGGCGACCTGGGCCCGGTTTACGGCCGCCAATGGCGCGCCTGGCCTACGCCTGACGGCGGCACGATCGATCAACTGCAACAGGTGATCGAGCAGATCAAAACCACGCCGAACAGCCGCCGGATGATCGTCTCGGCCTGGAACGTCGCCGATCTGCCCGACGAAACGATCGCCCCGCAGGCGAATGTCGCGCAGGGCAGAATGGCGCTCGCGCCCTGCCATGCGCTGTTTCAGTTCTATGTCGCTGAAGGACGGCTGTCCTGCCAGCTTTACCAACGCAGTTGCGATACCTTTCTGGGTGTGCCGTTCAACATCGCGAGCTACGCCTTGCTGACGCACATGGCCGCGCAACAGGCCGATCTGGACGTCGGCGATTTTATCTGGACCGGCGGTGATGTACACTTGTACCGGAATCATCTGGAGCAGGCCAGATTGCAATTGAGCCGTGAGCCCTATCCTTTGCCAAAGCTGATCCTGAAACGCAAGCCGGATTCGCTGTTCGATTACCGCTATGAGGATTTCGAATTCGAAGGTTATCAGGCGCATGATCCGATCCGGGCGCCGATTTCGGTTTGATCGGAATCGAGCAGCGCCACCCTATTTATATAGCCTTGAGCCGTTGCGCCATCGAAATCCTCGATCGCGACACGACATCGAGGCTACAATTGATATATTCAATTCACAGCTTCCGCGCAAAACTTATCGTTGGCTGAGCGGAGCCGAAGCCATCACATCGCTTCGACTTCGCTCAGCGAACGGCTTAACTTAATGGCAGTGGCGCGGAGCGTGGCAACGATGCAATATCGCCCACTTAATGACCGAAAACTTATGAACAACTACCACTACAAAGCCCATCCCTGGCACGGCATCAGCGCGGGCGACAGCACGCCTTCCGTGGTTAATGCGTTTATCGAAATCGTGCCGACCGATACGGTCAAATACGAAATCGACAAGCAGAGCGGCTATCTGAAAATCGATCGGCCGCAAAAGTTTTCGAACATGGTGCCGACCTTGTACGGCTTTGTCCCGCGCACGTATTGCGGCAACAAGGTCGCCGAATTCGCCGCGTTGAAGTCGGGCCGAACGGGCATCAAGGGCGACGGCGATCCACTCGACATCTGCGTGTTGAGCGAACGCAGCGTATCGCACGGCGACATCATCCTGCAGGCGATCCCGGTCGGCGGTTTCCGCCTGCTCGACGGCGGCGAGGCGGACGACAAGATCATCGCGGTGATGAAAGGCGACGAATTTTACCGGCAGTGGAACGATGTGTCGGACTGCCCGAGTTCCTACATCAACCGGCTGATGCATTATTTCCTGACCTATAAAAACCTGCCCGGCGAGAAATCGACCTGCGAGATCACCGACGTTTACGGCCGCGCCGAAGCGCACGAAGTGATCGTGCGCGCGATGCAGGATTACATGAGCCTGTTCAACGGCATCGAAGATTTGTGAAGACATTGCAAATAAATCATCAGCCTTAGAAAAACCTTTGTAGGGCGGATAAGCGCAGCGCATCCGCCCTACCTTTTCTGATCCTAAGCGACAAAAATACCCCTCATGCAGCCCAAATTTATCCATCTGAGACTGCACAGCGAATTCTCACTGGTCGACGGCATCGTCAAGATCAAACCGCTGGTCAAGCGCCTGGCCGAATTACACATGCCGGCCGCGGCTATCACCGATCACGTGAACCTGTTCGCGCTGGTCAAGTTTTACAAGACCTCGATGGGCCAGGGCGTCAAGCCGATCGCGGGCGCCGATGTGCTGATCTTCAATCCGGAGGAACCGGCCAATCCGTACAGACTGACCCTGCTGGTCAAAAATCATCAGGGCTATATCGCGTTGACCGAACTGATCTCCAAAGCGTATCAGGAAGGCCAGCATCAGGGCGTGCCGATGTTGCGATACGAATGGATCGAGGCGAATGCCGGCGGCTTGATCGCCTTGTCCGGCGCGATGGCCGGCGACATCGGCCGGGCGCTGATCGCCGAGCGCAAGGATGACGCCAAACGCCAGGCCGATTATTGGGCCAACCTGTTCCCGGACAGTTTTTATCTGGAATTGCAGCGCGTCGGCAAACCGGGCGAAGAAGCCTATATCGCGGCCGCGCTGGAGCTGGCCGCCGAGGCCGATCTGCCGGTCGTCGCGACCAATGACGTGCGCTTTCTGCACAAAAAAGACTTCCCGGCCCACGAAGTCCGCGTCTGCATCAACCAGGGCCGCGTGCTCGACGACAGCCGCCGGCCGAAGGATTATACCGACCAGCAATATCTGCGCAGTACCGAGGAAATGTGTGAGCTGTTCGCGGACATTCCCGAGGCGCTCGAAAACACGGTCGAGATCGCGAAGCGCTGCAACATCACGCTGACCCTGGGCAAAAACTTCCTGCCCGACTATCCGGTCCCCGAAGGGATGACGATCGGCGACGTGATGGCCGAAGAATCCCGCAAAGGCCTCGAAGAACGCCTGCGCCAGCATCCGCCCGTCGGCAGCGGCACCGAGGAAGAAAAGCGGCAAGTCTATTATGACCGGCTCGAGATCGAATTACAGGTGATTACCCAGATGGGGTTTCCGGGTTACTTCATGATCGTCGCGGACTTCATCCAGTGGGCGAAGAATCATCAGATTCCGGTCGGGCCGGGGCGGGGTTCGGGCGCGGGCTCCTTAGTCGCTTATGTATTGAAGATTACCGACCTCGACCCGATCGAATTCGATCTGTTGTTCGAGCGTTTTTTGAATCCCGAACGGGTCTCGATGCCCGACTTCGACGTCGATTTCTGTATGGACCGGCGCGATGAAGTGATCGACTATGTCGCCGGACACTACGGCCGTGACCATGTCGCGCAGATCATCACCTACGGTTCGCTGGCCGCGAAGGCGGTTACCCGCGACGTCGGCCGGGTGCTGGGTTTCGCTTACGGTTTTGTCGATCAGCTCGCCAAGCTGATCCCGTTCGAAATCGGTATGACGCTCGACAAGGCGCTGCAAGACAGCCCCGACCTCCGGCAGCGCTACGAGAACGAGGAAGAAGTCAGATCGCTGATGGACATGGCGCGATCCTTGGAAGGCATGGCGCGGAACGCGGGCAAGCACGCGGGCGGCGTGGTGATCTCGCCGACCAAACTGACCGACTTCACGCCGCTGTACTGCGAACAGGGCGGCGGCAATCTGGTCACGCAGTTCGACAAGGACGACGTCGAAGCGGTCGGCCTGGTCAAGTTCGACTTTCTGGGCTTGCGCACGCTGACGATCATCGACTGGGCGCTGCAAACGATCAACCGCAAAAAACAGGAGCTCGGCGAACCCTTGGTCGACATCGCCGCGATTCCGCGCGACGATAAGGCGTCCTACGACCTCTTAAAGAATGCGCAGACCACCGCGGTATTCCAGCTCGAATCGCGCGGCATGAAGGAGTTGATCAAAAAACTGAAGCCTGACTGCTTCGACGACATCATCGCGCTGGTCGCGCTGTTCCGGCCGGGGCCATTGGAATCGGGCATGGTCGATGACTATATTAATGTTAAGCACGGCGCCAAGGCCGAATACGCGCATCCTCTATTAGTCCCTATCCTCAAGCCGACCAACGGCGTTATCCTGTATCAGGAACAGGTGATGCAGATCGCCCGCGAGATGGGCGGCTACACGCTCGGCGGCGCTGACATGCTGCGCCGCGCGATGGGCAAGAAAAAGCCCGAGGAAATGGCCAAGCAGCGCGAAGTGTTCACCGAGGGCGCGATAGCGAACAACATCGACGAAAGCATCGCGACCTACATCTTCGACCTGATGGAGAAGTTCGCCGGCTACGGTTTCAACAAATCACACTCGGCCGCCTATGCCCTGGTCGCCTATCAGACCGCCTGGCTGAAGGCGCATTATCCGGCCGAATTCATGGCCGCGGTCTTATCGGCTGATATGGACAACACCGACAAGGTCGTCGTACTGATCGAGGAATGCCGGCGCATGAAACTGCCGATCGCGCCGCCGTCGATCAACGATTCGAACTTCCGCTTTACGGTCAATCAGGCCAAGCAGATCGTTTACGGCCTCGGCGCGCTGAAGGGCGTCGGCGAAAACGCGATCGAGGACATGATTCTGGAACGGGAGCAGAACGGCGCCTACCGCGATCTGTATGACTTGTGCAAACGCGTCGACCTGCGCAAATTCAACCGGCGCGTGCTCGAAGCGCTGATCCGCGCCGGCGCGTTCGATATCTTCGATCCTAACCGGGCGGCTCACCTTGCGGAACTGCCGACCGTACTGAAGGTCGCCGAACAGCACGGCAAGATGGCCGCAACCGGCCAGAACGATCTGTTCGGCCTGCAGGAAACCAGTGATACCGACGATGCGATCGCCGCCTATTCGACCTTCGTCGAACCCTGGCCCGAGCAGGAGCGCCTGAACGCCGAAAAACAAACCCTCGGCCTGTTCCTGACCGGCCATCCGATCGCGCAATACGAGGCCGAAATCAGCCAGTTTACCCACGGTAGCCTGAACAAGCTGAAGTCGGACATGGAGCGCAGCAAAGGTAAGCTGGAAGCCCGCGTCGCAGGACTGGTCGTCGAAATCCGCACCCGCCAGTCTAAAAGCGGCAAGACGATGGGTTTCGCGCTTTTGGATGACCGCACCGACCGGCTCGAGGTGGCGATCTATCCCGAAACCTACGAAAGATACCGGGACATTTTCACCCGCGACGTGCTGCTGGTCGCCGAAGGCGCGCTGTCGATGGACGACTACACCGGCACCCCGCGCCTGACCGCAGAAAAGCTCTACAGCATCGACCAGGCCCGCAACGCCTTCGCGCGCGGCTTGCAGTTGACCTGGCAGGCAGGCGTCAACGGCGATTCGTTGACCGAAAAATTGAGCCCGGCTCTGGAGCCGTTCAAAGGCGGCGCCTGTCCGGTGCTGATTCAATACCGCTCGGAGCAGGCCCAGGCCACCGTCCGACTCGGCGACGAATGGCGGGTCTTTGCGACCGACGAGTTGTTGTTGCGCTTGAAGCGGCAGCTTGGGAGTGATGCGGTAGAGGTTAAATACCGATAAAAGACATCGCTTCATAAAAAACATTGGTAGGCTAGGTTGAGGTACGAATATGCTAGTTTTCGCAAAGCTCCAACTCAGCCTATGAGCTAAAAAGAGAATAATTATGAGTAATGCAGCAAGTAATTTAACAAAAGATAAAATAAAGAATTATTTTCCCCAGATAGCAGAGCGTTACAAATTTATTGGACTAAGACCTATTGGGGAGCCAAGTGGATTTGGCATAGTTTGGCGTGCTCAAGACAATTGGCTGAACCAAGAAGTTGCAATCAAGATCAGTGCGGACGACTTGGGTGACGAAATAAAATTTTGTAGAGATATAGAAGGCCAGACTGTACGTATTTTTGAGTATTTTCGAGTACCGGGTTGGAACGCCTATGTTATGGAACTATTACAGCCCCCCTGGATTTCTGCGTCTAAATTCATAAAAAAACACCAGTACAAACAAAATGATGTACAGCACTATTTTGATTGCTTCGAAATCGCTAGAAGTGCCTTGAACGGACTTGTCCAAATCCATGGGCAGCCGTACAGCAGAGAAGGAAGATACGTGCATGCTGACATAAAACCTGACAATTTATTCATCTTATTAAAACCCAAAAGTAAACGAAATTCCGTATTTCGGCTGCCTGATGAAAGTGAACTGGTGAAAATAATTGATTTAGGTATCACTTTAAAAAAGGCGAGCAAATAACGAAATGTACGCCAGCCTACGCACATCCTGAAGTCTATAGCGCAGATGAAGGCAATGACCTTTATTCACTTGCTATTACATTCCTAGAGTTATTGACTGGAAATCGACCTGATCACGACACCATGATGCATAAGGCGAGAATTGGTGCACTTATTAAGTCTAACTCGTCGGGTTCGGATTATTTGGACAACATTGCCATTGTTTTTACCAATAAGTGCACTAGAGCTGTTAATCATTCAGGCGCTCGTTCAAACCGAATCCTTAATTACTTGGAAGATGATGTCATAAATATTGAACCAGTCTACTATTTGGCAATTCGTGCTATGAATAAGACACTGGCGAATGGCCTGAAGAAAAGCGATCTCGCAGAATTTTTTTTCGACTCACTCAACCCTTATTATGGATGGAAGAACAAAACGCAGGTAAGGTTAGATTACCTCAAAGACTTCATTACGAGTATGTACGATTTGAAGATGCTCGTTCGAGACGGGCACGATTATTTCATTCGATGATGAAGCTACGCTATAAGTCGCAATCCATAACCCGTAAGGTGGATTCGCGCCAGCAATCCGCCGTTTTCGGAGCCAACGAATTTGATTTCTACCTGAATTTTATCCAGGCAATATTTTTTGTTTTTTGTGCTGATCTTCGGCGAAACTTCGGGCAATGGCGGTTTGCTCGCGCGAAACCGCTCTACTGTCCTATCTTACTCGTATTCGCCTTCACGCTTTTTTTCCATGATCAGATTTTCATATTCATGCTGTTCAAGTTTGCCATCCTTGCCAGCGTCAACCCGATCAAAATACTCCAATAAAAAGGGATAACCATTGAGTTCCTCTTTGGTAACAACGTGATCGGCATTCTTATCTGCCTGTTCAAACGAAGGGGATTTTTTGACAGGAGCATCCTTGTCGGTCATCGTTTCCCCTGCGCGTAATGGATTAACACTGCATAGCAGGATGACGCCTATAGCCACTGACAACCTGAATTTTTCAGGTGCGGTATAACAATCGAGGTACCTGCCGCCGCGAATGGCTACAGGTTCACAACTGGACAGTTTACTTGCGGTTTTCATAATGGTCCTCCTTCTCTTACGCTAATGTAAGATCAAATGATTTTGAAAACGGTGTCCAGATCAAGCAAAAAGTATTGCTTGCAAAACACCTTTAGTTAGAAGGCTGAAGAGCGGGTTGGTTCCTGCAATCGATTTGCAAAAACGGCGTTTACCATTACTTCTGTAGGCGGCAAAGCCAGCCTGGGCCAGCGCCGTCTAAGTAAGATTCAAATGCATAGTCGCCCACGGTCATTTTGAGGGGAGAGTCTTCGGTGATATCGCGCAGAAACCTTGGCAATTTGAATAGATTCCCCGCCGAAATGCTGTAAATGACCCCAATATTCCGGCATTCGGATTTATTGAATGGTGCGCGGTGCATAACCCTATAGAGCTTTCACAGCGGCTGAGCCGCATCCGGAGCCCTCTCTTATTTAAGATCATTGGCGTTTGACGATCACGGCTCGCTAGGTAGTCATGACCACCTGGTTCGGATAGGCTGTCTGAATGTGTAGCGGTGCCCAGGACTCGGAGGGCGCCAATTTGTCGATGATCAGGATGATCGAGTCGACGGGGAGTTTCTGCAGATAGAGCGCCGGACCCTGTGCGGGAACCTGCTTGTTGTCCACGGTTGCCATCGGATTGAGCACGACGTCGGCGAGAATCTTGCCTTGGGTCGCCACGAGCTGGAACGCGATCTTGCATGTGTGGGTGCCGTGGGCATTCAGCTTTCTCAATTCCTGCTGGCCTTGGGTTGAATGCAGAGCCTCCTCCGTTGCCAGGATCAGATGCTTGCGGCTGGAGAAAGTCGAGTCCTGGCGAATCTGCCGCCGATCGAAAGGATTCTCCCGCTGCTCGGTATGCCTGCTGATGGCATGTCCTTCATGTGCCGATGCAGCAGGCGCCGTCGGTCGCAACCGGCGCTCGCTGAGATATAGCATCTGGTGGATCTCTTCTCGGGAGTAGGTCCGGTCGTAGCCCATGGCGGAATCCTCTGTAGTCTAGGAGAAGGGGAAAAAACGGCCTTCATTAACGATAAAATACCGAGGCAGATAAGCATTGTCAATCGCCTTGCAGGTCCGGGCGGGGCGGCGTTGCAAACCCCGTCCCCAACGTTTTGACGATGCCGCCGGCGCACCAACCCCTTGAGAGTTTAGCCGCCGTTTCCGATATTTTCCCAAATAGTGCTGCTGGACACTTCTAATTTTTGTAATATTTGATTGGCTTCTTGCTGTTTGGCGCGCAACGCTTCGAGTTCTTGATCCACATCTTCACCTTGCCGGGATTTCTCTACCAATTTATCGATCTTGGCGCTCCGTTCAACATATTCGTCCACCAGGTGACTGTATTCATCTGTTGTTTTCATGGGTTAATGCCTCGGGTTGTTTAGTAAAATTTTATCTAAACCGCGGGAACTGACTGTTGCTATTGAGGATACGCTCATCAACCGTCAAATTCCTGTTCTTTCTGAAAAGACTTAATGGCTGGCACCAATATACTCTCCTGATATTTTGTATCAATGACATATTTACTTCATTTCCTGCCAAACAAGCAAATCTGCTGGATAACGAGGCAATAATCTGGTCCCTTTTTATCCCTGCCGCTAAAACTACCTCCTGCTTAGGAAAGTGTCGTTTCTGGATTGTTCCCGCTTTATTGGAAAATTTTCAGTGCCGCCTGGCCCACCATGTCTGATAATAATCCGTAAGGCGGATCAGCTAACGTCATTTGCGGATTCGCGGGGTTAACTTTATGAGGAACACCGCCCCCGGCAAATGGGTCTGGTAAAATGGATAAAGCAATGGTTATATTTCCACCATCCGATCACTCAAAGACCGAAAAATTAGCTCATTAGGGTTTTTAATTTATGAACATCCAAGCGATTGAACAAGAGGCTTTACGCCTGCCGATTGAAGACAGGGCTCGGCTCGCCGAAACACTGCTTTCGAGTTTGGACGCCTTGTCGGACAAAGAAATCGCAAAACTCTGGCTCATAGAAGCGCAACGTCGAGCCGCTGAAATCGACAATGGAACTGTTCAGCTGGTTTCTGCCGAGGAAGTTGAACGCAAAATCCAAGCCATTTTGAAATGATCTACAGCTTCCATCCCGAAGCCGCTGCGGAATATGCAGAACATGTTGCATTCTATAAGTCACTGCGTACGGAACTTGGGGCACGCTTCCATGAAGCGGTTAAAACCGTCATTGCCAGTATCTGTGAAATGCCTGCTCGCCATCACACCGATGGTTTCGCCGGACATTCGCAGAGCAAGGGTTCAGGGTTTTCCTTTCCATGTTATTTTTCGAGAGGTTGACGGCAACATTCAAATTCTTGCGCTTGCACATCATCGCCGGCGCCCTCTTTACTGGATTAGCAGGCTTTAACAGCGGTGCGCGGCGCTGGGTTTTTACTGAGTAAAATGAAATCAAAACAGGATAAAAATTTCGACCACCTGATCGAAAGATTCGAAAAAAAAGTATATGCGACCGCGAAGGGCGATTGGCGGCTGAAGTTGCTGAGGGAGGATCTGGACGCTTTTTACCGGAGCCCAGCGCCGATGACCGTTTGGGATGCCGGCTGCGGCTTTGCGCAAATCAGCCTGGGGCTGGCGGAAAAGGGGCATCGGCTGACGCTGTGCGACCTGTCCGAAAAAATGCTGGCGCGCGCCAGGCAACTCTTCCAAAAACACGGCCAGCCTGCCGAATTTCACCATCAGGCCGCGCAAGACCTGGCCCCCCTCCTGCCCCAGTTTGATCTGGTATTATGCCATGCGGTACTGGAATGGCTGGCGGAACCGATACCGACGCTGCAAATCATCGCGAACCGGGTCAAACCGGGCGGCACCTTGTCGCTGCTGTTCTATAACCGCAACGCGATGGTTTATACCAATGCGCTGAAAGGCGGCTGGCGCTGGCAACACCTGCTGAGCGACAGCTATCTCGGCAAGGGCGACAAGCTGACGCCGCCGAATCCGCAATACCCGCATGAAGTGATCGAGCATCTGAAGCTCTGGGGTTTCGAGATCACGGCCCATACCGGCATCCGCGTGTTTCATGACTATCTTGACAAGGGAACGCTCGAACACAGCGATCAGTCCGAACTGTTCGAACTGGAATACCGTCATTGCCGGATGCCGACTTACCGCGATATGGGGCGCTATGTGCATCTGGTGGCGGTAAGAGCCCAATAATTGCTGCGCATGCGCAGAGGGCAACTCTCAATCCGAGTTGCCGGCTGTGGATCGTTTTTTCTTCCCATCAAAATCGACGTCCTGCTCGCCGCCTATCATCGATTGAGATATGGGATTCTAAAACTATCGTTTCCTTTCGCCTGCCTTATCCCTTAACCTATTCGTTATCGTCAATCATTGGGGTATTTTCCCTGCTATTGTTTCGTCAAGGACTTAAATACCATGCCTTTACAGCAGTTAGTCGAACACTTCAACTATCGCTTAGGATTTAACGACCCCGGCAGTTCCGGACCGTTCGTCTTCAAAAACGGCGTCGTTCATGGACTGTATGGACCGATACAGATCGGCAGCGTCTTGTCACCGGTTCGGTTGACCGAAGATCCGTCGCAGATCGCGGGATATACGGCCAAACAGCAGCTGACCAATAGCCCGGCGGAACCGTTGTACCGGGATGACATCGAGCATTTGCTGAATCATCCTTTGACGCCGTCGATCGACACGCTGTCGATTCTAAGCTTCGACCGCCTGTCGAGAACCGTGCACATGCTGAATTATTTATTACTGCCGACGCAAGCGGAAACCGATACGCTGTTTCTGGACGTCGATCCCCGGCATATCCTCGGCGTGAAGGAGAATCACGGCGTTTATTTCGAAGAAATCATCGTGCGCTGCGGACTGGAGACTCGGAACGTCGCGATCACGGTGCCCGTCAATCCGGCCTATGCGCGTTTTCAGCAACAGTTGAACCAGGGACTGGAGAATTACCGGCGCCGCGGCTATCAAATCGCGCTGAAGTTCGATTATGCCGCGCTGGGTCAACACGCCGATCAGTTGATTCAGGCCTTGGAGCCGAATTATGTCAGCCTGGCGGCCAACTCGTTGGACACGATCCGCGACGCCAGGGCTACCGAAAAACTGCGGCAATGGAATGCGCTGGTGCGGTCGATCGGCGGGCGCAGCATCCTGGCGAATGTGACGCAGATAAAAAGCAGCGCCTTGGCGCAGAACGCAGGCTTTGACCTGGTCGAAGGCGATTTCTACGGCAACCCGTCTTTTGACCATGCGCCTGCCGAAAATACGGCGCTGTGCGCCTGAGGAGAGATCAGAGTTAAATCACCTCCCTGCCGACCTCCCAATTCCGGGAGGTTCACTACGGCGATGCCGTTGGCTTCGACTCCGCTCAGCCTGCGGCATGTTACCGACGACAGTTACATTCCTTCTCAAAAATTACCACATCGGCAAAAGCCTCGCCAAAAAGCACTGCCGCCATCCTTGGCCAGTACCCGCCGGGAGACATAAGCCCCCGGCTATGCCCGAAATGCCGTCCTAACGTTATTCAAACTTTTTGGACCAGCCCAGTTGGAACGAGTACTGATCCATTTCCAGTTCGATGTTCTGCTTTGGACTCAGCGGGTTGGGTCCTTTGACCGAGTTGCTCGGCGAATACATGAACGCAAAATTCACTTCGTCCTTGTCGCCGATCGCGCGGCTGAATCCGGTCGTCAAGTGGTATTCCTGCACGCCCGGCGCCAGCACATTGAACAACACTTCGGACTTTGGAATCGGCTGCGCCCCATAGCTGACGCCCGCGCGCCAGGTCCAACGCTTGTTCGGCCGCCATTCGGCGCCGAGTTTGAAGATGGTCATGTCCTTCCAGCCGAAACCGGGGCCGCCATCCTCGCCGAGCCTCTTCGTCATCAGATTCGGAAACATCGGGTTGCCGACCGAATCGATTTGGCTGTACCGGATGTGCTCGACATCAAAGGACGTCGTTATCTCTTTATTGATATCCCAGGCCAGACCGAAATTGAAGCTTTCGGGAATATCAAAGCTCCCCTGCTCCGCGAACAGCCCTGCATAGTCGTCTAATTTGGACATCGTGATGCGGCTTTTATACGAAGCCCCGAATCTGACGCCCGGAATCACCTCGACCAAGCCTCCGACCCTGACGCCGCCGCCGAAGGAATAATCATAGCCCTGGTTAGACACATGCTCCGGATCGCTCGAAAACGGCGCGAACGCATTCAGGCCGCGCGCCTTGAAACGCTGGATCGCAAATATAGGCGCGATACCGAACGAAAATCGGCCATCGCCAAAGCTGTGTGCATAACTCGGCACGATGAACGCCTGTGCCTTATCAATGCCGGTGGTGCCGGCGCAGAACGTGCCGCTGCCGCCCGGGAAGGGGCATAAAGGATTCGGCGTGGCGACATAATCGGTATTCATGCCGCCGTTGCCATACAGCGTCACGCCGACCGCCTGCTCCGCATCGATCCTGTGGTTCCAGCCGATGGCCGGCACCGGAAACCATTCGCTGTCACTCTGGTAGGTGCCGGAATTCAACGGGAACGCGCCGGGCGCCAAGGTCGGCGTGCCATCGACGGTGTATTGGCGGCGCGGACTGAACAGCTCGATTTCCGCATCCAGCCGGTCGCCGATATAGGCGATACTGGCCGGATTGACCGCGGCCGCGAACGAATCCAGTGGCCGCGCGGTGCTGGCGCCGGCCAAGGCTTTGCTGCGGGCGCCGTAGCCGTGCGCAAAATAGCCGTTGGTCGCCCCCGCGATGGCCGGCAAGCCGCCCAATAAGGCCGTCGCCGCGACGGCCAGATACCTGTTTTTTGTATTCATTGCTTAGTTCTCCTAAATATTTGTCAAACCGTGGCATTTGGCCTTAAGGCGCGCTGGCAGAGAGCTTGCCAGGCTGATCCGGGCATTGCTGAGTGTCGGCCGGCACTTTGCCTACCAACAACAGGAAACTCTCGAAAGGCTTCATGTTGCCCATCGCTTCGCCCATCGGCCCATCGAAACCCAGGCTGCCTGAGATCATCGCGCGCATCGGGCCGTAGTCGCCGCGCCCCATCTCGACCCAACTGTCGGTCTCGGCGCTCATCACATAATCGGCGCCCGACGCTAATGCTTGCGTCTCGGCTTTGCCGCCAGACACGCAGCGGGCAAGATTACCTTGCAGCGCAATCCGCAATTCGGCCGTCGGCTTGTCGCCGCAGTCCTCGCGGTAAAACTGGATTACCTTGAAACCGCGTCCTGCATCGTTTTTTACCCATCCGGACTCGACCAGTTTTTGTGTCAGCACCGCGTCGGCATTCCAGGCTTGGCACGCCTCGGCACCCCACTCGGGCGAGATCAGCACCGGCGCCGCGCATACCGAGCCTGCCAGGCCAAGCATGGCGGCGCCGAATAGTGTTTTGTAAATCATTTGCAGTTACCGTGTTTTGCTGTTCGAATCGGTAATCGCGACGACATTCGATGCGCCTTTCAATTCGGCGAGCAGTTTTTCGACTTGCTTCTTCTCCGCCTTTTCGCGCAGAACGCCGCGCAGCTTGATATTGGTATGGTCATAAGGCTGGGCGTCGGTCACCTTGCGCGGGCCGTCATCGAGTATGATGATGTTCCAGCCGTATCGGGTCTTGACCGGCTCGGCGGTGAGTTCGCCTTTCTTCAGTTGCGTAACGGCGCCGGCGAAGGCCTCATCGATGAAGATGTCGGGACGGAACCAGCCGATACTGCCGCCGTGATGTTCGGCTCCGGGGTCATGGGATTTATGTTTGGCCAGCTCGGAGAAATCAGCGCCGGACTTGATTTGTTTGATGATGTCCTCGGCTCCGGCTTTATCGGGCACCACGATCTGGCGTATCTTGTATTCGAGAAATTTTCCGGACGTTCTTTTGCTTTCGTAGTCGCTGCGAATGCTGTCGTCAGTCACCGGATGCTCCTTGAAATAGGCGTCCAGGTAAGCCTTCGAAAGGATGGCCAGCCGGTCCAGTTGCAGGTGCGCTTCGACTTCGGGATTCTTGTCCAGTTGTTTCCTGAGCGCCTGGTCCGCCAGCAGCGACTGGCTGACCAGATCTTCCTTGATGTCCTGCTTGATCTCGTCGGTCAGCGTCACGCCTTGCGCGGCGCGCCGTTTCACGACGTAGTCTATCTCCGACTGACTGATGGCGGGGGCCTGTGCGTCTTGTTGCGGTTGTTCGGCGGCCGACACGCCCAGGGCGACGGATAAACCGAAAGCGGAGGCCAGCAGCGTGTGTTTTTTGTTGATTGTTGACATGGTAGCGATTGCTTTGATCAGGATTGTCTTAAAAAGAGGCAGCGGTCAATTGACCGGGAAAGATCCGCATCCGGATACGACTCGCAGACATCGAGCGCTGCCTGATACAAAATTTCAGCTTAAACCCCGGCGCGGCGTTAACCGCGCCGGGCAGTCACGGCTAATTTTGGTAGTGCTCAGGCCCTTTCAGTTTCAGGCCGTTCTTCTCGAAAATCGCACCGTGCGGACGCGCCGAGCCGGTGACGCCGCGATTCGGCCAATCGAATTCCGAGCGCTGCGGGCCGGTCAATGCAATACCCAATTCACCGGTCAGCTCATCCTTGAAGTTCGTGTCGTATTGCAGAGAGCCGTCGGCATTGATTTTCGCCACATAGATTTTTCTGTCTCCGCCGGAGCCGGTGCCCAGAAGCCCCATATGGTTCAAGTCGACGAAGTAATTGATGAAAACGAGACGCTTGCCTGGCTGCAACGCACTGCTCGCCGATGAACCGGTGGCGCCTGCGCGGTCGATGCCGACGAAATGCGGGCCGCCGTGAGAGGCATAGTTTTCCGGAGAATTCGCGGTCACTTGTCCGACCACAACCGGGCAATCCTGCGCGCCGTTGTTATGCACCCGATTGTTCAGAGCGTTTCCTGCGATCGGCAAGCCCAGCGTGGAATTGCCGGGGCGGCTCGAATCGGCTGCCGGGAAATCGCAATCGATAGGATCGGTTCCTTTCGCGAGCAAAGGACGAATATCGAGCGACAACACGCGGCGATCGTGTTCGCCCGGATAATCGCGTTCATAAACATGGTCGCCCGGGCTGTTTTCGCCGGCGATCGGCAGGAACAGATATTTGTCGTCGTCGCTGATCGCAAAATAGGAAACGCCGGTGCAAGGACCTACGTCATAAACCGATTTCCATTCCGGACCCTGACCGTTATTGGCGGTCTGTGGCGCGAGAATATTGGAGGTGTAATACAACGTGCCGCCGCACATACTGGCCGCGAAAGCGCCGTTATGCGGCACCAGTTGGCCGGTTTGCGGATCGGTATGGCCCTTGCTGTGCGGCAGCGCCAAGCCCATCAAGCCTTCCGGTTCTTCGTGCAAATAGACATCCTCGATCCGCGGACCATCCGGCACCTGGCTGACGCTGATCGGCCCCTTCTTCAGATCATTGGCTCGCCATACCCGTACGGTGGTGCCGAACTGGCGCAGGCTGGTCAGATCGGTCGGCAGCGGATTATAGGTGAAATAATCGCTGAACAGATTCGCGATCGGGTCGCCGGCACCCAAAACCAACGGGTTGGCATAGTCGGAGGTGACCAAGTAATTGCCGTTATAGGTCAACTGCATGCCGTGCGGATAGGCTTCCAGCCCCGCGTCCGAGATGCCGGTCAAATGTTGCGGCGTATAACGGGTCACGCCGGAGTTCAAGACCACGGCGGAGTTTTCGCTAAGGTATTGCTTGTCGTTCTGCAAAATATCGCCGACCAGAGGGATTGGCAGATAAGGCAGGCCGCCCGCGCACACACCCTTACGCAAAGGATGGAATTCGACCACCGTGCCGGGCCCGTAATAAGCGGTGCCGCCCATGAAGGTGGCCGCAATGTGGCCATTCGGCAGGACCACGAAATCGTCGGTCAGCGAGGACTTCAACAGTTCGAGACCGCAAACGGCGATTTCCGCCTTTGGAATCTTGCGCACGTCGGTGATATCAAAACGGAAAATATTGCCGCTGATCAGACCGCCGGCGAACAGATATTTCTTTTTGCTGACCGGATCGATATAGGTGGTATAGGCGCTGTTGTGATGCGGCTCGTTGTGAATGTCCGAGGTATGCAGCAACGCGGTACCCGGCTTGTTCGCACCGAGGATAGACGGCAGGTTCGCGGTCCAGATCACCTTGCCGTAGGTTGTCGAATCGGGTTCCGCGTCGATGACGGTCAGGAAATCGGAATCGGCATTCTGATCGTCCAGAATATCGTCACCGGTCCATGCCAATAAGACAGTGCCATTCGGAATGACTTTGCCTGTCGTTTTGCTGATGGCTTCAGGAGCGCGCTGCAAGCCGCCGGTTACTTGCTGAGTCAAGTCAGGACCGACCAGACCTCCCAGAAGTCCGGCCTGGGCGCTGCCGTATCCGGCCAGCGACAAGGCCAGCAATCCGGCCGCGAGCGGGAATTTAGCCGCTCGCGGCCTACGCTTGATGGTAAGCTTATTCATAGTTACATCCTTAGTTATTGAGACATTGGTACTTTTATTGTTTTTCGAGGGTCTTCCTGACCCGATTCCTGGCAGCCCCTCTCAAAGCGGCCGAAAACCTTGTTGTCCGTGCGCAAGTTCGCAAAACCAATATCGCAAGTTCCATGCCATACTTTAACCAATTGTTTTATTATGATCTTCTAATATTCTTAAGTGTTATTTAAGCCCAAACTGCTGGTATTTCAACATCAAACCAGCACATTGTGCTGATATTCCAGCAATCAATGCTTGCTCCGCTGGCATTTCGATTGCACGATGTACGGTCTCGCGTCACTGCCATTAAGTTAAGGTTTTCCTCGCATAACTTATCGTTGGCTGAGCGGAGCCGAAGCCAACAAATCGCTTCGACTTCGCTCAGCGAACGGCTTAACTTAATGGCAGTGACGGTCTCGCGTACCCTGTGAGGTCGCACGCCGGGGAGTAGCATCCAAACTCAGGCTTGATTGACGTTGCTCGACAAACATCGAAGCAGCAGCAGGCGTTGCTAATTCAACAAGCGCTGATTGAGCCGGCAGACGCCGGCATGATTTGAACGAGAGAAATGCGGTCTACAAGAAAATAGCGATACGGTCGGCCGGCTCGACGTATGAATGGAGAGACCGAGCGCTTGGCCGATGAGGCCGGAAAGCGCCAGGTCGATTGGCAGGTGCGTGATCCTGGCGAATGGAATGCGGCGCCGATAAAAGCCCCGCATGGCTCGGAAAATAGGCTTTGAGCTTTTTTAGACCGCCTGTCTTTGGCCTTTCGACTGCCGAAAATACAGCGCTATGCGCATAATGAGGGATCAGGCGAGAACTGATTTAGCTGCCTTTGATCAGCCGGGTTTTAAACACCCGGCTGATCAGAATTTAATCTTGATCCAATTCCAGTTCTTCCTCGCTGGGCAAACTGATCGGCGGCTCAAATAACCGGTAGAGAACAGGCACCAGTAAAATGGTCATGACCGTGGCGCTGAAAAGCCCCCACACGATCACGGTCGCCAAAGGCCGCTGGACATCCGAACCCAGCCCAGTCGCCAACGATGCCGGCACCAATCCCAGAATAGCGACCAGCGAGGCAATCAAAATCGGCCGGACACAACGTACCGAACCCTGCACGATCGCGGCTTCCAGCGCGGTTCCGTTCATCCGCAATTCGGTGATCGTGCGCACGATCAGCACACCGTTCATGATCGAAACGCCGAAGACCGCCGCGAAGCCGACGCCGGAAGACACATTCATGTGCATGTCGCGCAGATAGAGCGCCACCACCCCGCCGACAAACGCGAAAGGAATCGCGAACAGCAGGATCAACGCCGCGCGCAGCGAGCCGAAAGTCGCCAACAACAGCAAGAAGATCACGCCGATGCTCATCGGTACCAGAATGGCGAAATGCTGCCCGGCGCGCTCCAGATTTTCAAACATGCCTAGCCAGGCCACCCGGTAACCGGCCGGCACCGTGATTTCCTTTTCGAAAAGACGTTGCGCCTCTTCGGCGAAACCGCCCTGATCGCGGTTCACGATGTCGGTGCGTACGGTCAGCCGGCGACGGCCGTCGCCGCGGGCGATGATCGTCTGCCCGTCGACGATGTCGATATGGGCGACCTGCGCCAAAGGAATCGGTATGCCTTCCGCGTTGTAAACAGGCAGCCGACCGATCGCGGCAGGCGAGCTCAAATATTCCTTCGCGAAGCGGGCGACGATGTCGATACGGCGTTCCCCCTCGAACAAATGTCCGATCGGCGAGCCGCCGATCGCGACGTCGATCAACTGATTGACTTCCTCAACGTTGATGTTGTAGCGCGCACAAAGAAAACGATCCGGTTTGATCACCAATTGCGGTTGCGGTCCTTCCTGTTCGATGCTGACGTCCTCCGCGCCCTGCACTTTCGTCAGCAGTTCCTTTGTCTTCTGCCCCAGACGCAGCAATACCTCCGAATCGGCGCCCGAAAACTCCACGGCCAAGTTCGCGGAGGTGCCGTTTGCATCCTCGGTCACGCTATCGATGATCGGCTGGGTAAAGTTGAAGCGAGTGGTCGGAAACTCTTCGCGAAAGCGGGCTCCCAACGCGGCGAGCAGTTCCTGCTTGCGGGAAAATTGCGTCCATTGATCGCGCGGCTTCGGGCTGATCAGCATTTCGATCCGGCTGGGCGGGAAAGGGTCGGTGCCGCTATCGCTGCGCCCTGCCTGCACCACGATGAAATCGATGTCGGGAAATTCCAGCGCAATTTGCCGAAGACGCTGACCGAATTTGGAGGTTTGCTCCAAAGCCGTGCCTTCCGGGAAATTCGCGCGCACCCACGCGACGCCTTCGTCCATGTAAGGCAAAAACTCGGTGCCGAGGCGCGGCACGATCGACAGCAGGCTGGCGATCAGCACAGCAACTGAGAACATGACCGTACGCCAGCGATGGCGCATCAAGGTTTTAAGCAAGACGGAGTAGCGCGGGTAAAGCCACTTCAAAACCGGGTTTTCCCAATCCTTGTAGCCATGCCGATATAAAATGCTGGCCAAGGCCGGCACCACGAAAATGGCAAACAGCATCGCGCCGAACAAGGCAAACAATATCGTCAACGCCATCGGTCGAAACAGCAAACCTTCGATATGCGTCAGCGTCAGCAGCGGCAAAAAGGCGCCGACGATCATCAAGATCGAGAAAAAAACCGGACGCTCGACCTCCAATGAAGCATCCAACACCGTTTTAGCGACGCCGGTCTGGCTTTTTTGTTGCGACGCCCGATCCAGGCGATGGGCAATGTTTTCGGCCATGATCACCGCGCCGTCCACGATGATGCCGAAATCGATCGCGCCAATCGACAGCAAGCCGATCGGAATCCCGATCGCGTTCATCAGCACCAACGCAAACAACAGCGAAAATGGGATCGTCAAGGCGACCATCAAAGCCAATGAAGGACGCCCCAAAAAGAACAGCAGCACCAGCGTCACCAGAGAAATACCGAGCAATACGCTGTGGCTGACCGTATGCAGCGTGTTGTCGACCAGCATCGAACGGTCATAAAAAGGCTCGACACGCACACCCTGGGGCAAATCGACCTTGTTCAGCTCGGCGATAACGTCCTTGACGTTATCCAGAACGCCCGAAGGATTTTCGCCTCGGCGCATCAGCACGATGCCTTCGATCGTCGCATCGTTGCGATCCTTGCTTAAAATACCGGAAGGCACTTTCGAATCGATTTCGACATCCGCAACATCGCGCACATAAATCGGCGTGCCGCCATGCGATTTGATGAAGATGTTGCCGATTTCCTCGACGCTTTGCAGCGCCCCGCGCCCCCGGATCACGAAAGACATGCTGCCTCGGGACAGCACACTGCCGCCCGCGCTTTCGTTGTTGGTCTGGATCGCGTCCACCACATCGTTCAGCGACAAGCCGAAGCGCTGCAATTGCGCCGGATTCATCAGCACCGCGTATTGCTTTTCGTAGCCGCCGAAATTACTCACGTCGGCAACGCCGGAGGCGCGCAACAAATGCGGTATCACGGCCCAATCGTTGATCGAGCGCAGTTCGATCAAATCGTAGCGGCCGTCCGAGACCAGCTCATAGCGCAGGATTTCCCCGTAAGCGGTCGCCAAGGGCCCCAATTCGGCCGATGCGCCGTCGGGCAAATCGAGGCCGGTCAGCTTCTCCTGTACTCGCTGCCTCGCCCAGTAGCCCTCGACGCCTTCTTCAAAGATCAGCTGCACGACCGAGAGGCCGAAGATGGTCCGCGAACGTATCGTATCGACCCGCGGCACGTTGCGCATCTGAATCTCGATCGGCACCGTGACCTGGCGCTCGACTTCTTCGGGAGCCCGTCCCGGATAGGTCGTGATCACCTGCACCATCTGCGCGGAAATATCCGGATAGGCATCGATCTGCATCCGTGAAAACGACCACAGCCCCAACAGTGTGATGATCACCGCGATGCCCAGCACGATCAAACGATGGTGCATCGCATTATTCAAGAGTTGCGGGATCATTTCGCAACGCCCTCGGGTTGCATCTCCTTGACCACCTCTTCATTCAGCAGCGCCTGCACCAGCATCGGTTTCAACAGGATCGCGCCATTGCCGATGATTTTTTCGCCGCCTTGCAGGCCTTGCAGAATTTCGACCCGATCGCCGATGCTTTCACCGACTTGCACTTCGGTAATATTCCATAATCCCGGACCGTCGCCGATAAACACAAAATCGGCATTCCTGCTGTGCAAGACCGCATCCGACGGCACCAGGATCGCCATCCTGGGATCGGTGCCGAGGCCGATTTCGGCATACATTCCCGGTTTGAATTTGTTATTCACATCCGGCAACTCAAAGAAGACCCGCAGGGTATGCTGTTCAGCCGACAAGGCCGGCGCCAGACTCTTGACCTTGCCGATAAAGGTTTGTCCCGGCAAGCCATAAAATTTGGTCACGCAGGACTGCCCGACCGAGACCAGGCTGATTTTTAATTCGGGTACGTCCGCCTTGATCAGGGAAGTACCGGACGTCGCATTTTCCAGCAACGCAGGGTCGACGCCATCCTGTAACAAGGTTCTTTCCAGTGCGGCGCGATTGCGCGTCGCGACCGTCAAGGCCGTTTCGGCCTCATACACCGCTTTCTGACCTTCAAGCTGGACTTGCAAAAGGTTCGCTTCCGCGGCGGTCAGATCCCGGATCGCCTCGGTCCCGGTTGCAACCAGCTTGCGCAGCCGATCAACCACCAGTTTTTGCGATTGCGTCTGCGAGGCGGTCAACTCGCGAATTTTGGCCAGGCGCTTGACGTTAAATTCTTTTTCCGCGCGCGCCCGCTGCCAGTCGGCATACGCCCCGGAAAGCTCGATGCTGTTGAACTGCCAACGGTCTTCGCTCGGATTGGAACCCGGCGCCAAATGCGCTACGACCGATCCCGTCGCCAGCAATAGCGGCGTGGTGATTTGCTCTTTTGGGACGATCGAAATATTCAGCTTTTGCTCAAGCAGGCTGCCCGCTTTTACGCCGACCGTCCTTGGTCCGATCAGTTTTACGACCGCCGTATTATCAACGATGTTTTGCTGAGCCTGGCCGGGCTGCCATGAAATCAACACGAACAAAATAACGGCGGCAACAACGACGCAGCCGACATGAAAACGCATGTTCCTGCCGGAAAATGAAAATAAATGATGGTTCATCGCAAGACTTCTTTGCCGATAGCCGCATTGAGTTGATACAGGGAGTGCCAGTAATTGGAGCGGCTGGTGATGTGCAAACGGTAGGTTTCAAGGTAGATTCGCTGCGCATCCAGCACCTCGATCAGCGTTTTGCCGCCCAATTCATAGGCCTGATTGATTTTGTCGCGCACGTTTTTCGCGGCATCCAATTGGCCGGGATCGTCATTGACCAGGATCTGATGCGCGGAAGCAAAGGCATTGACTCCCTGATCGATTTCGCTGCGCAGCGTGGTCAATTGCGCCTGCAGATTCGCCCGGGACTGAACCAACACCGATTTTGCCTTCGCAATATTGCCCTGATTGCGGTCGAAAAGCGGCACGACAATATCGACACCTGCGCCCCAGGAATTTGCATCGGGATAACCGATCGCCTGTTCTTGAAACTGCCGGGTATAACCGATTTTCGGCACGACTTGCGGATAGGCTTTACTTTCCTCGAGCGCAATATCGGCATTCGCCTTGGCGAGTTGCCTTTGCAATGACAAAAGATCCGGGCGATTTTCCTCGGCCAGTTTGAATGCGGTGTCGATCAGCAGCGGCTCTGCCGGCGCTGCGATCTCCAGTGAACCCTTCACTTTAATAGGCACATTTTCAACGATTCCGAGCAAAGAACGCAGCTGATTGATCGCGACATTCAACTCGAGCTCGCGCGCATGCACATCACGGTGGCTGCTGAAAATGGACAAGCGGATCCTGTCCGCCTCGATCGTGCCGACGCCGCCGAGCGCCACGCGATTCAGAATGATCTGTTCTACCTTGGTCAGATTGGCATTATTTTCCTGCGCCAGCGCCAACATCGCCTGGGCTTCCAGCACCGAATAAAAGGCGGCGATCGCGGACGCTATTCTGAGCCTGATCGTATTCGCGAAATCGGCCGTCGCCACATCGACCCCGTGCTGACCGGAAACGATCGCAGCGGCGCGTTTGCCGAATAAAAACCAATCGATCGGCATCGAAATCCCCGCATCAAATTGCGGCGGGCCGCCTTGCCGGTTCACGGTAAAGGTTCGATCCAATGGGATCAACGAACCGCTGACCGAAACATCCGGGTTTGGCAGGAGGCCTGCCGTTATCAAATCGGCTTCGGCCTGCGTGATGTTTTCAAAGGCGGACTGAATGACCGGATCGGCTTTTAAGGCGGTCTGGATGACCTGATTTAAATTGAATTCCCTGGCCTGCGTTGTGGGTGAAGGCGGCTTTTTCTCTTCGGCCGAAGCCGTTTCTGCTTGCAGTTCCGGCTCCGGCTCCGGATCGGGCGCTACATCACGATCGGACTCTTTAAAATCCTGCATATAGGCCGGCGGCAGGATGGGCTGATAAGATTGAGGCGCACATCCGTTTAGCAGGGTCAAAACCGTTATTACAGATAAGCGTCCTTTGCCATGTGAAGGCATGCGAGTGTTCTTGCGCATGTTTTAATTACACCCCGTCAACGTAACGAAAATAATCAAACATCGACCAGCATCCACAAATCTTTCGAAAGGTGTAATAGAAAAACGCGGCAATCAGGCAGTCCGGTTAAAATTTGCGCGCTCTTGTCGATTCGCCATTATAACGCAGCACCCTGCCATTAGGCTGCATAACTGTTGACAACATTTCCCCGTCATGTAGCTTTTCGGCAAGGCGACCTCGCAGCGAGAGTGTGATCTGTAGTCTTGTACGATCCTAATGGAAGGGAGATGGACTTATTTGCACGGCAAGAGGCATCGATAATTGGTTAGCGAACTATCAGTCGGCTCTGGGAAAACGCAGTGATTGAAAGAAACCGAAGTTTTCATCACCCAGGAGGAGTTTCATTATGAGCCGGTTAGGCAAAGCCGCCTAACCGGTAGGGATCAAAGAACAGAACATGCCTTGGTAAGCCTGCATCGACACGATCGCCGATGCGTTGTCGGAGCATTGGCCGGAACCGCCCTTAAGGAGGGCTATGGGGGGATTTATCACCGAGCCTCATGATCAAGCCGCCTCTCCCCTCGACTACCGGGGAGAGGCGGCCTGCCGATTTAGCGCAGCGGAATATTGCCGCATTGGATCTTGCGCACTACCGTCGCCAGCCAATCGATCTCGGCATAGGTATTGTAGAACGCCAGGGACGGCCTGACCGTGCTTTCCAGTCCGAACCGGCGCAGAATAGGCTGCGCGCAGTGGTGACCGGAACGCACGGCGATGCCTTCCTTGTTCAACGCGGCGCCGATGTCGGCGGTATTGAGTCCTTTCAATACGAACGACAACACGCTGGTTTTTTCGCGCGCGGTACCGATCAGCCGCAGGCCCGGAATCCTTGACAGCGCATCGGTCGCGTAAGCCAAGAGTTCATGCTCGTAACGGGCGATGTTTTCAATGCCGACCCTTTCCACGTACTCCAACGCGGCGCCGAGGCCTACCGCATCGGCGATGTTGCCGGTGCCGGCTTCGAAGCGCGCGGGCGCCGACTGGTAGACGGTCTTTTCGAAGGTCACGTCCTCGATCATGTTGCCGCCGCCCTGCCAGGGCGGCATCGCTTCGAGCACTTCCGGCTTGCCGTATACCGCGCCGATGCCGGTCGGTCCATAGATCTTGTGGCCGGAGAACACCAGCCAGTCGCAGTCGAGCTTTTGCACATCGACCTTGATATGCGAGATCGACTGGGCGGCGTCGAGCAGGACTTTCGCGCCGGCGCGATGCGCCAGTTCGATGATGTCCTGGGCCGGCGTGATCGTGCCGAGCGCATTCGAGACCTGCGTGAAGGCGACCAGTTTGGTCTTGCCGCTCAGCAACTTCTGGTATTCGGACAACAGAATCTGACCCGAGTCATCGACCGGAATCACCCTGAGCACGGCGCCCTTTTCCGCACACAACTGCTGCCACGGCACGATGTTCGCGTGATGTTCGAGCCAGCTGACGATGATCTCGTCGCCCGGCCCGATATTCGCTCGGCCCCAGCTTTGCGCGACCAGATTGATCGCCTCGGTCGAACCGCGCACGAACACCACATCATTCGGCGAACCCGCGCCGATGAAACGCGCGACGGTTTCCCGTGCATTTTCGTAGGCGTCGGTCGAACGCGCGGCCAGCTCATGCGCGGCTCGGTGGATGTTCGAGTTTTCGTGCTGATAAAAATAACTCAGCCGATCGATCACCGCTTGCGGCTTCTGCGTGGTCGCCGCATTGTCGAGCCACACTAAGGGACGGCCGTTGACCTTTTCGTTCAGGATCGGAAAATCCCGGCGCACCGCCTGCACATCGAACGGCGGATGCGCGGAGCCGAGGCTCGGCGCTGCCGCATGGCGGGCTGTGCTGGTCGCTTCTTCGAGAAAATAAAACGCAGAGCCGGAGGACAAACCGGGAGCGCCGATCTTCGGCGACGCCAGGCTTTTCAACTCGCCAACGCCCGGCAAGCCGAAATTTTCCGGCTTGACGCCAAATGACGACGCATCGCCGATCAGACCGGACAGACCATGTGTCGCCGACGCATGCGGCACCGCATCCAACCCTTCCGCATTCGCATGTTGCAGAAAATAATACGGCGAACCTGCCGCCGCGGGTTCCATGGATCGATTCGGCGTCGCCAGTTCATGCACGCCGCTTTCGTGCGGAACGCTGAACGACGGCGGCACCTTCGCATGCCCCGAAGACGGGTGAATATCGGTGATCGACTCGGTGGCCTGAGGACCTGCCGCAGCCTGAGAGACTGCCGCAGGCTGAGAGACTGCCGCAGGCTGAGAGACTATCGCAGGCTGAGAGACTATCGCAGGCTGAGCGGAGTCGAAGCCCCCGGACGGATCGGCCGAGAAAAACTCATTCGCCCAGCGGGTCAATTGCTCGATGTCCGGCAAGGGCGGCGCGTTGGTCAACCCTTCCAGCTCACTTCTTGTAGTCATATGTGTAGTCATAATAGTTGTCCACTTCGACGTTCTCCAGCACACCGAGCGCGTCGTCGGTCAAGACCGCCAGAGAGCAGTACAATGACACCAGATACGAAGCAATCGCCTTATGGTTGATGCCCATGAAACGCACCGACAGACCCATGCTCAGTTCATCGGTCAGATTCGGCTGATACAGGCCGACCACGCCCTGGCGGCTTTCGCCGGTGCGCAGCAACAGGATGTTGGTCTTGCCCTTGGTGATCCGGAGTTTGTCGGTCGGGATCAGCGGCAGACCGCGCCAGGTCAAAAACTGCGAGCCGAACAACGAAATGGTCGGCGGCGGGGTGCCGCGGCGGGTCGCTTCACGGCCGAAAGCCGCGATCGCGCGCGGATGCGCGAGGAAGAAGCCGGGCTCTTTCCAGACCTTCGCGATCAGTTCGTCCAGGTCGTCCGGGGTCGGCGAGCCATGCCGGGTTTTTACCTTCATCGAGTCGGCGACATTGTTCAGCAAGCCGTATTCGGCGTTGTTGAGCAACTCGCTTTCCTGACGCTCCTTGACCGTTTCGATAGTCAAGCGCAATTGTTCGCGGATCTGGTTATGCGGGCTGCTGTACAAGTCGGCGATACGCGTGTGCACGTCCAGCACGGTATTGACCGCGTTCAGGCGGTATTCGCGGCCCCATTCTTCGTAGTCGACGAAAGTTTGCGGCAACACTCTTTCATCGAGGCTGGAACAATCCACCGCCAGGTTGGCTTCGTTCTTGACCTTGTTGACCCGGTAAATACCCGCCTCGACCGGCACCCATTGCAGCAGGTGGACCAGCCAGCGCGGCGTAATGGTTCCCATCATCGGGACGGTTTTGGTCGCGTTCGAAAGCGTGCGGGCAGCGACGTCGCCTAAAGCGGTATGGGCGTCATGGATATCGGTCATCGGATGTTTTCCTCTTGGTTATAAATAAATCAGTGATTTACAGGCGATTCGCCATAAATCGGGGGCTCTTTTTTGATTAAAATTTCACTGTGGTGTGCGCGCGATTGCGTCACGATGCTGCCGGGCGCGACGCTCTCGGTCAGCCAGACATTGCCGCCGATCGTCGACCCCTGGCCTATCGTGACCCGGCCCAGGATCGTCGCGCCGGCATAAATCACCACGCCGTCCTCGACGATCGGGTGGCGCGGGTAGCCTTTGGTCAGCACGCCGTCCGCGTCTTTCGCAAAACGCTTCGCGCCCAAAGTCACCGCCTGATACAGGCGCACATGGCGGCCGATCACCGCGGTTTCGCCGATCACGACGCCGGTGCCGTGATCGATGAAAAAACTTTCTCCGATTTGGGCGCCCGGATGAATGTCAATGCCGGTCGCCGAATGCGCGATCTCGGTGATCATCCGCGCGATCAGCCGGACGCCGAGGCCGTAAAGCACATGCGCGATGCGCTGATGAATGATCGCGGTCACGCCCGGATAGCAGACCAGCACCTCATCGATGCTGCCGGCGGCCGGGTCGCCTTCATAGGCGGCCTGAATATCGCTGTCGATCAGCCGGCGCAGCGCCGGAATCGTGACCGCAAACGCCCGGGCGATCGCCGCCGCGTGCAGCAGAATCTCCTCCGCGTCGGCATCGTCCTCGGCCATGAAACACAGCTCGCGGCGGATCTGTTTCTGCAACTCCCTGAGCGTCACGTCCAGGGTATGGCCGACATAACTGTCGATGCCTTCATCGGTCAGATCGGGCAGGCCCAGCCTGTTCGGAAACATCGCCGCGCTAAGCCCGTCGATGATCGGAATCAGCACCTTGCGCGACGGCAGCTTCGGCGGCTTATTCAGCCGCGCGCGGCTCTCGAGCGAGCGCAAACGCAAGGCGCGCAGTTCGTCGACGAGCCCTTCGATTTCAAGACGGTTTCCGTTCACGTTGATTTCTCCGATGTTTTTCTAATAGTTAAGATAAAAGCGCGCCGATTTGTCGCCTCGGCGCCTAACCATCACAAAATTTTGGGCAAAAAAAAGCCAGTGCTCCCTCACGGGAGTCACTGGCTTCCGGTTGTCCGGTCAGCGTGAATCTGAATGTGATGATTAAAGTACTCTACTCGGCTTTGTTCTGTCAAGCCGGCCCTGTGCTCAAGTCAACGCGCGGTTAGGCTATGCCGTCGGGTGTATCCGCTCCGCCGTCGCCAGCAACTCGTCGATGAAAAACCGGCAGAACTCCGGCAGATATAGCTGTTTCAAATAAGCAAACCGGGTCACCGAAGGCGGGATCAGGTGGCCGAGATCGCGCGCGATCAGGTCGTCATCGGCCTGCGGCTCGAACGCGGTCGCGGCGATGATGCCGACCCCAAGACCGATCCGCACATAGGTCTTGATGATGTCCGAATCGGCGGCTTCGAGCGCGATGTCCAGGTTGATATGCCTGGAGCTCAAAACCTTTTCGATATTCGACCGCCCGGTGTAGCCCTTGCTGTAGGTCAAAATCGGATAATCGACCAGCCGCTCCAGCGTAATCTCGCCTTCGGCCAAGGGATGGTCCTTCGGCACGACCGCGATATGGTGCCATTCGTAGCACGGCTTGATGATCAGTTTGTCGTCTTCCTCATTCAGCTTTTCGGTACAGATCGCGATGTCGGCCTGATGATGATGCAACAGGTCGATCAGATTGGTCGGCGACGACTGCACGATGTAGATTTTGATGTTCGGGTATTTCTCGCGGAATTTACGGATCGGTTCCGGCAAGAAATACTTGGCTTGCGTGTGCGTGGTCGCGACATGCAATTCGCCGTTGCGGTTGTGCAAAAAATCTTCCGCGATCGCCTGGATGTTGCGTTTGGACAGGTTGATCAGCGTGACTTCTTCCATGATGCGATCGCCGAGCGGCGTCAGGCCGACCAGTTTCTTGCCCTGGCGCTCGAACACCGGCGCGCCGAGTTCGGCTTCCAGCAATTGCAGCTGGCGGCTGACCGCCGACTGCACGACGAACATCTTCTCCGCCGCTTTCGACAGGTTGAAATTGGTCTCCTGCAAGACGCGGAGGAGTTCGAGTTGGTTTAGATTCATGCCTTCCTTAACGTTAATTCAGCGATAAATGTTTCAGATGCTTGGGCCGCTGCGCCCTCTCCTGCTGGAGAGGGCTGGGGTGAGGAGGAGAAAATATTTTCAATTGAACCAATGCGCCTGCCTGATCCGGAGCGCCACCCGGTCGCCCTTGGCGAGCCGTAACGCCTTAAAGCGTTCGTTCGGCAATTGCGCATACACGGTTGCGCTCGCCTTGCCTTGCCCCCTCGCCTCCCTGGACAATTCGACCCGGATCGCCGAGCCCAAATGCTGCCAGTCTTTCAGGGTGAAAGGCGAAGCGGACGCGTCGACATTTTTTTCGATGTCGATGTCGTGCGGGCGCACATGCGCGGTCAGCGCCTCGGGCTGCTCCAGGATGATGCCGGCCTCTTGCAGCCAGATTTTATCCTCTTTTTCGAGATCGAACACATTGGTCTGCCCGATGAACTTCGACACGAAGGCATTGGCTGGGTGATCGTAAATCTCGCTCGGCGCGCCTTGCTGCTCGATGCGGCCATGATTCAGCACGACCACCTGGCTCGCGACCTCCATCGCTTCTTCCTGATCGTGCGTCACGAAGATGCTGGTCACGTTCAGTTCATGATGCAGGTTTCTGAGCCATTGGCGCAAGTCCTTGCGCACGCTCGCATCGAGCGCGCCGAACGGCTCGTCGAGCAGCAGCACCGACGGCTCGACCGCCAACGCGCGCGCCAGCGCGATCCGCTGCCGCTGGCCGCCGGACAACTGGTCCGGATAGCGGTCGTGCAGCCAGTCCAGCTGCACCAATTGCAGTAACTCGTGCACCTTCTTGCGGATCATCGCTTCGCCGGGACGTTCCTTGCGCGATTTGACGCGAAGACCGAAGGCGATGTTGTCGAACACGGTCATGTGCCGGAACAAGGCATAGTGTTGAAACACGAAGCCGATGCCGCGATGGCTGGCATGCTGTTCGGTCTTGTCCTCTCCGCTCAGCAGTACGCGTCCTGAATCCGGTTGCTCCAGTCCGGCGATGATGCGCAGCAAGGTCGTCTTGCCGCAGCCGGACGGCCCCAACAAGGCGACCAGCTCGCCTTCCGGTATCTCCAGATTGATATGGTCCAGCGCGGAAAAGTTGCCGAAGTTTTTACTGATGTTCGAAAGTAGGATGCTCATAATACGGATTCAGGTGCAGGTTTCAGGAAATCGAGATCCGGTCTCAACGTTTCTTCCATTCCAGGATGCTCTTCAAGACCAGTGTCACGATCGCCAGTCCGGCCAGGATCGAGGCGCTCGCGAAGGCGCCAACGAAGTTGTATTCGTTATAACTGACTTCGACATGCAGCGGCAACGTATTGGTCAGGCCGCGGATATGGCCGGAGACGACCGAGACCGCGCCGAACTCGCCCATCGCCCGCGCATTGCACAGCAAGACGCCGTACAAAAGCCCCCATTTGATATTCGGCAGGGTGATCAGGAAAAAGGTCTTCCAGCCGCCGGCGCCCAGAGACAGCGCGGCTTCTTCCTCTTCGCTGCCCATTTCCTGCATCAGCGGAATCAATTCGCGCGCGACGAAGGGGAAGGTAATGAACAGCGTCGCCAGTACGATACCCGGCACCGCGAAGATGACCTTCAGATCATGCGCCCCAAGCCATTCGCCGAACCAGCCCTGCGCGCCGAACAACAGCACAAAGATCAATCCGGAAATGACCGGAGACACCGAAAACGGCAGATCGATCAAGGTCGTTAAAAGGCTCTTGCCTGGAAATTCGAAGCGGGTGATCGCCCAGGCGGCGGCCACGCCGAAGACGGTGTTCAACGGCACCGTCACCAAGGCGGTCAGCAGCGTCAGCTCGATTGCCGCCTGCGCATCCGGCTGCGTCAGTTCGGACCAGTAGGCTCCCCAACCTTTCGCAAAGGCTTCGAAGAGCACGACCGCCAGCGGCAGGCATAAAAACAGAAAGATGAAACCGACCGACACCGCGACCAGGCCCCATTGGACCCAGGGCGCATCGCTGAGGGCAGCCTGGCGGCGCGGGGCTTGATCGATCGCTTCGGAAACAGTTATCGCATTCATCGGGCTAGGCTCCTAGAGTTGCCCCGAGCGCTTCCGCACCCAGTATTGCAGTAAATTGATCACCAGCAGCAGCAAGAACGAAATGACCAGCAAGGTCAGCGCAATCGCGGTCGCGCCGGCGTATTCGTATTGTTCCAGCTTGGTGATGATCATCAACGGCACGATTTCGGAGACATAGGGCAGATTGCCGGCGATGAAGATCACCGAGCCGTATTCACCGATGCCGCGCGCGAACGCCAGCGCGAAACCGGTCAGCAAGGCCGGAAACACATTCGGAAAGATCACCTTCAAAAACACCTGCAGGCGGGTCGCGCCGAGCGTCGAGGCGGCTTCTTCCATGGTCGTGTCGAACTCCTGCAACACCGGCTGCACGGTCCTGACCACGAACGGCAGGGCGATGAAAATCAGCGCGATCACGATACCGGCCGGGTTGTAGGCGATCTTGACCCCGAACGACTCCGCGATGAATTTGCCGAGAAATCCGCCGGGCTGATAGATCGTCGCCAACACGATGCCGGCCACCGCGGTCGGCAGCGCGAACGGCAGATCGATCAGCGCATCGAGCACGCGCTTGCCGGGAAACGGATAGCGAACGAAGGTCCAGGCGATGATGAAGCCGAAAAAGCTGGCGATTGCCGCGGCGATCAAAGACGTCGCGAAACTGACCCGGAACGAAGCCAGCACCCGCTTGTTCAGGATGATGTCCAGGTATTCGTCCCAACTGAGGAAAAGGCTTTTGAAGACCAGTGTGCTGAGCGGAATCAGCACGACAAGCCCCAAATAGAACAGGGTAAAGCCGAGGGCCGGACGAAAACCCGGCAGGATATGACTTTGTCTCATGAATTTTACTGTTCGTATATTTGATCGAAGATGCCGTTATCGTCGAAATGGGTTTCCTGCACATCGTCCCAACTGCCGAACACGTCGTTCACCTTGAACAGATCCAGTTTCGGGAAGCGCGCGATGTCGGCAGGATCGGCATATTTGGGCTCGCTGGGGCGGTAAAAATGCTTGGCCGCCAATTTCTGCCCGGTCGGTGAATAGAGGAATTGCAGATAGGCTTCCGCCAGATCGCGGGTCTTGTGCTTATCGACAATTTCGTCAACGATCGTGACCGGCGTTTCAGCCAGAATGCTGCTCGGCGGCGCCACGATGTCGACCTTGCCTTCGCCCAGTTCCTTGATCGCCAGATACGCCTCGTTTTCCCAGGTCAATAGCACATCGCCGATTTCGCGTTGCAGGAAGGTCGTGGTCGCGCCGCGCGCGCCCGAATCGAGCACCGGCACATTTTTATACAGCTTCTTCACGAAGTCCTTGGCGGCATCCTTGCTGCCGTATTTCTTTTCGGCGAACGCCCAGGCCGCCAGATAGTTGTAGCGCGCGCCGCCCGAGGTTTTCGGATTCGGCGTCACGACCGAGACGCCGTCCTTGACCAAGTCGTCCCAGTTCTTGATGTTTTTCGGATTGCCCTTGCGCACCAGAAAAACGATCGTCGAGGTATAAGGGATATTCTTGTTCGGCAGGCGCGATTGCCAGTCTTTCGGCAGCAGTTTCGTTCTTCTGGCGATGTTGTCGATGTCGTAGGTAATCGCCAAGGTCAGCACGTCGGCTTCCAGGCCGTCGATGACCGCACGCGCCTGCTTGCCCGCGCCGCCGTGCGATTGATTGATGTCGACCGTTTCGCCGGTCTTTTCCCGCCAATACTTCACAAACTCCTGGTTGAAGTCCTGATACAACTCGCGGGTCGGGTCATAGGAGACGTTCAGCAAGGTGCGGTTCGCGAAAGCGGTGCCGCTGAGCAGCAACGCCGCCGCCAGCAGGCCTGTTTTCAATACGGTTTTGGTTTTCATCTGTTCACTCGCAGTTAAGGAATAAAAAATCGTTGTCGCTATCTTAGGCTTTGCGGCTCTCAATCAAAAACGATATATTCTGAGCTAGTTATCTGTTTTTTAGATAATGAATTGATCATTTGAACGCATTCAGCGTCAGTTCCAGATAGAAAAAATCGGTGTCATCGGCAAAAGCGCCCGCAGCGCCGCCATTCGATGCCACCATTCTGTTGCGCACAAAATCGCCGGTCGTGAAATGCGAATAGCCGACGGTGGTTTTGACATGGGCAAACGGTTCATAGCGCGCCCGGATATCGAACGAGTTGCCGATATAGTCGCCGCTATTACCGGTTCTATCGCGATTGAAATTGTTCGAATCCGAAATACTGAACAGGTTGTTCATGCGGTCCTTGTCGCTGGCGAGCCAATACATGCCGAAACCGGTGTCGATACTGAGCTTTTTGGTGGGCTGAAACTCCAGTCTGATTTTAGGGGCGCTGACGTTTTCCATGACGATGTAGTCATCCGCGCTCCAGGGCCTTGCAAAACCGAAGAAGCGCTCGAAGCGGTTGTTCTTGGTGTCGTTCGGATCTTTGTCGCCGCTGGCGTATCCATACTGTGCGCTGATTCTGGGCTTCCAGGGATGATCGAAGGTATAGCCGGCCTCAAAGGTAAAGCCGAAAGCATCCTGTTGCAGAGCTTTTCCTGAGTTTCTGTCATTGCTGCGGCCAAATTGATACATCGCGTCCATATCCCAGTTGAAACCGGTACCCGGAATAAAACCGTAGGCGCGCAGGGCGGGTGCGATGATATCCCGATTATCCCTCTCACCTGCAACTCCAGAATCTTCTTTTCTTAACCCCAAATAATAAGGCTCCAGGGTGATCCACTTGCTCCACTTGCGCCAGTGTCCGATCGCACCGTAAAACCATTGTTGTTCGATGGGTTTGTCGGTGTTGTACTTGAGACGATCCAGGGGTTGCAGCGCCAACCCATCAACACTCCAGTCGTTTTTGTCCTGGCCCAGTGCTACCTGAAAGCCCTGGAAGGTGTTGGTCGTGTTGCGCCATTCGTTGCTGGCGATCAAGCGGCGGTCGAGAAATTCGAAATTGAAGCGGCCCGCTTTGATGCTTAACGGCCGGTTATTGCCCAGATCGTCCTTACCCAGCGCATCCTTGAAAAACAATTCGCCGTAAGCGGTGATGAACTCGAATTCGTTCACATCACGGTTATCCGGGACAAAGCGGCTGTTGTAGCGCCGGGAATCCTGTATTTCGACCGCGAAACGGAATGGGTCCAGGATTTCCTTGAGCCCCAGATAGGCGCGCGTTTTCAGCAACACCGGCTCATCGACGCCGCCCGCGTAAGAACGTGTTGCCGCAGGCCCCGCATCGGGAAGCGGATTGCTGCGGCGAATATCATCGTCGCGATGTTCGTAGCGCGTCCTTTGCTCAAAACCGACATCCAGCCAGGTAATGTCCCGGACCGCATCGATGCCGGTTTTGCTCAAATTGACGGTATAGGGCGGCGGCGTTGAAAGCCGCTTGGTGCCGTAGGTACCGGGCTCCTTGTAATAGCCATCCTTTTGGGCGGCTTCCGCAGCAATTTCCGCTTTGACTTCTTTTTTTCTGGCCTCGATTTTCGCTTTCAGTTCGGCGTCAGACTCGCCCGCTGCCAAGGCAAGCGGCGAGGCGGAAATGCCGATCATGCCGTTAACGGCTGTCGCTAACAATAGAAGTTGACTCGTTTTCATAATTCACTCGCTGTACAGCCTTCTCCGGTTATCCGGTCACGCGCTGCCAAAAAATAATTTGCTGCCAATCCTCGGTGTTCCGCTGGATTTCGATAGGCCTATTTGGAGGAATGCTCCAGCCTTAACTTTTCTTTGCGTTCGATCTGCACGACCTTGCTGTCGTGCACGACGATTTCGATAGAGCCAAAACGGATGCCTTCCAGCATCTGACTAATCTGATGCGCGATTTCAAGGTGTTGATTTTTGTTGTGACTGTTTTCAACGTGATTGGCCATGCCTGTACTCCATGCAAAAAGTCTTGTTGGAAAGAATTTTAAATAGGTGATTGAATTTAAAAAAACGATATTATTAGATTTCCATATCTGTTTTTCAGAAGCACAAGCAAAAGGAACGATCAAAAAACGCCATTGCCATGACTGACGGCGCAAACAACTGTCTCGGCACAACCGGAAAACCGCGCCTTTCAGGATTGAAAAAAGTTTTTGTTGCGGCCGACGCAACCGTGATACATTTAAGCAACTAACTATATTGGTTAGAACCAATGCCGCCACCCACTGTCATAGGCCGTAGTCGGCAATACTCCACCACATTCACTCGAGGTTAGTCATGAGGCAAATTCCAGGACCAGAGGAGATTTTTGGGAGTCAAGGTATCACTCAGGAAGATCAGAATTATCAAGGTTCCCGTTTCGGCGACGTCAAAGCCGCGCTGTTCGCCAACCCTTATCAAAAAATCTGGGGCGCCCCGAACGAGCCGCCGCTGCCGTACTATAAAACCACCAACAAGAGCACCTATGCCGGCATCCTGCCGGGCGGTCAGCCGCCGCAATTCACCCTGGCCGCGATCCGGGCCCTGGAATCCTCGGCGGATCTGCGCTGGGGAGAGGACGGCCGCGGCTTTCGCAGATTGCTGCGTCCGAACGGCGTCTGCGCGCTCGGCACCTGGCAGATCAGCGAAGACAATCCCTATACCGGTTATTTCCAAAAAGGCAGCCAGGGGCTGGCGGTCGCCCGGATCAGCGCGGGCGTGACGAAGACGCCGGGCGGCCTCAGACGCAGCTATGGCCTGTTTTTGAAGATTTTCCCGACCCTTGACGAAAATCATAGCGAGTTGCTGCCGACCGCCAATGTGATTCTCGCGGACGATTTGGGCGGCACGACGGCCACCCGGATCAACGGCGCGGCACTGACCAATGCGCCACAGCTTACCGGCTTGAATCGGGGCAATGAACTGCCGACCGTGCTGCAAGAAGGCGCCCTGTTTCTGTTTCTTGACCTGAAACCCTCGATCCGCCAGGTCTATCCGATCGCCGAACTCGGCAAACCGGCCGGCGTCGCGACCCGTGCGCCGGAATTCATGCGGCTGCAAACGGCGCCCGGCACAGCCGTTTCCGACGAAGACGATGTGCGCGACGAAATAATGAGTTATATCTTCGACAAGGGCAAGCCGGTTCCCCAGCGCACGCTGAGCTTTGACATCTCGGTTTCCGATACCGGCAAACGCTCGGGATTTGCCTTGCTGCCGAAGGGCGAAAGACAAACGATCACCGATTGGCAAACCCTCGGCAAGGTCAATTTCAACAACGCGGTGGTATCGTATAACGGCGATTTCGTGATCAATTTCCGGCATCCCTTGTGGCGGAAAGACCGCAACGATCCTGACAGCGCCTTGCGGAAAGGCGGCAAAAGGGTGAAATGGTGGTGAACGGGGTATCGCGTCGGCCAAGTTGCCGGCGCAGGATTTTAAAAATTTAACGCGCGGGCATCGCTTTCGGCCGCTTGCCGGCCGGCCTTCCCCCTTTTTACGACGCCCGAGACTGGCAAGGCCGGGCGCCACATCAGCTGCAGGTCGGCTAAGCGCAATGCTAAGCCGCCTCTGACTCTCGTGATGACTCAATGCATCAACCGAAAAGCCATTGCCACGTTGTCTGTGTTTTATCCGCGTTCACATGATGTTAATATAATCCTGTCAGACTTGTTCCAGCTTTTCTTGATTCTTCAGGATATTACTTTTAACTCTTCATGTGGTTTGGAAATATCATGAAAAAATTCAATTCGATCAGAGGTTTCTTTTTCGGATTAGCTATCACGCTGGCGCTCACCGGCTGCGCGGGCAGCAAGCGGCACGAAAGCACCGGCGAATATTTCGACGACGTGCTGTTGACCACCAAGGTCAAGTCCTCGATTCTTGGCGATGCCAGAACCAAGTTTCTGCAGATTCATGTCGAAACCTTCAAAGGCATCGTCCAATTGAGCGGTTTTGTCGACGCCCAAGATGCCGCGGATCGGGCCGTGCATCTGGCGCGCACGATCAAAGGCGTCAGGCAGGTCAACAATAGTCTGATCGTCAAGTAAACCCGGCTGTTACCGGTGGTTCACGTTATTACGTTTTGTTTTTATGTCTTATGGAAATATCATGAAAAAATTCAGTTCATTCCTGCGTTTTTTATTGGGGCTGTTGATCATTGCCTCGCTGGCCGGCTCGTTGACCAGCTGTGCAAGCAGCAAGAAATCGGAAAGTACCGGTGAATATCTCGATGACTCGGTGCTGACCACCAAGGTCAAGGCGTCGATTCTTGGGGATTCCAAACTCAAGGTCATGCAGATCGACGTCGAAACCTTCAAGGGCATCGTCCAGTTGAGCGGCTTTGTCGATTCCCAGGAAGCCGCCGAACGCGCCGTGCGCCTGGCGCGCACGGTCAGAGGCGTCAAGCAGGTCAATAATAGCTTGATCGTGAAGTAAAACAGGAAGGAAAACGCGGCGATGCAGGGAGGCATCGCTTTCTTCTACAAGGAGGGAAAGCCCAGCGTGTTAAGGCATCAGGGCTACGCTCCGCCTGATTTATGCCGTTTCCTTCGTCTTCAGCATCGCGGTCAGATTGCGTAGCGCCTGTCCGCGATGACTCAAGGCATTCTTGACTTCCGGCGCCAACTCCGCCGACGCGCACTGGTGCGTCGGCACCCAGAATACCGGATCATAGCCGAAGCCGTTGCTGCCGGCCGGCCGGGTCAAAATCCTGCCTTCCCAAACGCCCTGTGCGATCACCGGTGTCGGATCGATGCCATGCTGCATGAATGCCAGCACGCAGATGAAGCGCGCGCTGCGCTGCGCTTCCGGCACGCCCTCGAGCGCTTGCAGCAATTTTTGCAGATTGTCCAGATCGCTGCTGCCGGGGCCGGCATAGCGCGCGGAATACACGCCGGGCGCGCCGTCCAGCGCGTCGACAACCAGGCCCGAATCGTCCGCAATCGCGGGCAGGCCGCTGTGCTGCGCCGCATGCCGGGCCTTGATGATCGCGTTTTCGACGAAGGTGGTGCCGGTTTCTTCCGCGTCGCTTATCGAAAAGTCGGATTGTGGCACGATCGGGTGCTCGGCCAGCAGCGCCTGAATTTCCCGGATTTTCCCCGGATTGCCGCTGGCCAAGACGATTTTTTGGTGTTTTGAGAAGATCATCATTGAGTTGCGAGACGCAAATTATCCGGCTGAATGAAAGTTTTGGCTTTTCGCCCTTAACATTTTTCCAGCGCTTCCCGCTGCTTTTCGATCAATTGCTTGATGCCTAATCCTGCCAGATCGAGCATCGCGTCGAGCTCGTCCTTTCTGAACGCATGCCCTTCGGCGGTGCCCTGCACTTCGATAAACGCGGCCGCGTCGTTCATCACCACATTCATGTCGGTTTCGGCATTGCTGTCTTCGTTATAGTCCAGATCCAGCACCGGAACACCGTTGTAAATGCCGACCGAAACCGAGGCGACTTGGCCGTGCAGCGGATTGGTCTTGATCTGCTTTTTTTTGAGCATCTTTTTGACCGCCAGCGACAAGGCGACGAAGCCGCCGGTGATCGCGGCGGTGCGGGTGCCGCCGTCGGCCTGCAACACGTCGCAGTCGATCGTGATCGTGTTTTCGCCGAGCGCCTTCAAATCGACCGCGGCACGCAGCGAGCGGCCGATCAGACGCTGAATTTCCATCGTGCGTCCGCCCTGTTTGCCGGAGCTGGCTTCGCGCCCCATCCGGCTGTGCGTGGAGCGCGGCAGCATGCCGTATTCGGCGGTGATCCAGCCTTCGCCCTTGCCCTTGAGAAAACGCGGTACCTGGCTGTCGACGCTGGCGGTGCAGAGCACGCGGGTATCGCCGAACTCGACCAGCACGGAGCCTTCCGCGTGTTTGGTAAAGCCGCAGGTAAATTTGATTTCTCTCAGTTGATCGGGTTGTCTTCCGCTCGGTCTCATTGTGTGTGATGCCAAAATTAAAATCATCACAGTATACCCGAACTCCTGTCCGTCCAGTGCCGCAATTTCTCCATGCGGTTATTTATCTGCCAATCACACCTTACGCAATACTGACCACTTCTTTCGGCCACAATTGCAGAAAATGAAATCAGCAAAATCCGCAGGTTTGGCCGCGCGGAGCATGACTAAATTCTTTACAATAGATTGGCGACATTACAATCGATTGGCGCCCATGTAATTTCGCCCTCCGGAGCCGTCCCAGAAATTACGTCCACATAAGCCTCTGCAGAAGATAAACTTTGCCCATCTCCTTGCACCGTATAAGGGGGATTATAGAGGCCCTGCAATACGGTAAAACCGGTAGAAACAACTATATTTTTTTTATCCGCCGGATCAACCCAAGCTACTGTTGCCGTACCGGATATCGGGTGTCTTAATCCATCCTTATCTATATTGAAGCCGGTAATTGGCGAGACCTGGCCCAATTTTGTTAAAGACTTAACCCCTTTGAATACATAGATCCCCAGTCCTCCGCTGGCTTGGACACAAACATCCTTGGCAAAGGCTTGTCCAGCCGAAGCCCCCATCAGTACTGCGGCTATTACTACGGAAAATTTACGCACGATGACTCCCAGTCTTTTCGTTCAATTGTGGACTAATGTTCAGAAAACCCTTAAATTCAATAGGATGCCATTAGCGTCTTCTATATTAAAGGGCCTGAAATTATAGCTTATTGTCGCACTCGCTTATGTACGTCAGCTATTTTTTTATGAATTTAGTTGTCGCAGCCGATCGCCGCAAAGGATTTGCCTTTAACTCCGAAATTTAGGCATAAAGCACATCCTTTTTGCACGGCTCACTCGGTTCTAAGCGCTTCTAGCGGTTCGAGACGCGCCGCCTTGATCGCCGGCGCAACACCGGCGGCGATGCCGATCAACACCGACACTGCAAAAGCGGAGAAGATATAAGTCCAGGCCAATTCGACCGGCAGTTCGGGCAACGCATAGCCGATCGTCTGAATCACCAGAATGCCGATCAAGACGCCGGCCAGGCCGCCGGCCACGCTCAACGCGAGCGCTTCGCCGAGAAACAGGCGGAAAATGACCCGGCGTTCCGCGCCGACCGCGCGCAATAGGCCAATTTCGGAGATCCGCTCGGAGACCGCGATCGTCATGATGGTCAAAATGCCGACCGAGCCGACCAGCAAGGAGATGCCGCCCAGCGCGGCGACGCCCAAAGTCAGGATATTCAAGACCGAATCCATCGTTTCGAGCATCTGATTCTGGGTGATGATCGTGAAATCCTCGAAGCCGTGCCGGGCGATCAGCAGCCGTTTGACCGCGTTTTGCACGGAGGCGGCCGACACCGCGGGCTTATACAGCACGTTGATTTCGACCAGGCTTTCGCGGTCGAACATTTCCAGCGCCTTCGCGGCCGGAATATACAGCGTGTCGTCCATGTCGAATCCGACCATCTGGCCTTTTTTTTCCATCACGCCGATCACCCGGTAGCGATCGGTGCCGATCCGGATGCGCTGGCCCAAGGGGTTTGCCGTGCCGAACAATTCCGCCGCCATTTTGTGCCCCAGCACGGCGAACGCGCGCGGATTGCCTTCCTCGGCGGGCAGGAAGCGGCCGACCGCCGTGTTGACGCGCCAGACCTCCGGCACTGCGCTGCCGACGCCCAGCACATTGGTGCGCCGCTGTTTGACGCCGGCCTCGACGCGCACATTGCCCTGCACGACCGGCACGACCGCGAGCACCGACGGCAGCCTGCCCAGCGCGGCCGCATCGTCGATCGACAAGGGCCGCACCGTGCTGATCGTCGCGCCGGAGAGGCCAAAGGTGGTTTTCTTGCCCGGATTGACCGACAACAGATGCGTGCCGAACTGGGTGAATTCGGCCAGCACGAAGGTATGGATGCCGCGCCCGATCGAGGTCAGGATCACCACCGCGGCAATGCCGATCACAAGCCCCAATGCGGTCAATGACGAACGCAGTTTGTGGCTGATGATCGAGCGATAGGAGAAATGCAATAAATCCAGGATCTGCATGGTCAGCGTTTGGCCAATGCGGCGATCGGATTCAGTTTGGCGGCCTTGCGGGCCGGCAGGAAGCCGAAGGTCAGGCCGTTCAGCAGCGCGATGCCGAGCGCGGCGAACAATGCCCAGGGCGGCAGTTCGAAAGGAAATTTCGGATAAATCACCTGCAGGCCAGCCAGGGCGAGTTGCCCGAGCAGCGCGCCGACCGTGGCGCCGGCCAGCGACAGCAGCGCGGCTTCGGTCAAAAACAGCGCATGCAGTTGGCCGCGGGTCGCGCCCAGGGCTTTCAGCAGGCCGATTTCGGCGGTGCGCTGAGTCACGCTGACCAGCATCACGTTCATCACCAGGACGCCGGCAACCGCCAGGCTGATCGCGGCGATACTGGCGACGGTCAGGGTCAGCGCGGTCAATATCTTGTCGAAGGTATTCACCACGCTGTCCTGGGTGATGATCGTGACGTCGTCCTCGCCTTCATGGCGCGCCTTGATGATGGCCCTGACCTCATCGACGGCCTTGTGCATCGCCTGCTCGGATTTGGTTTCGGCCAGAATCCTGAACAGCGACTCGGTATCGAACAAGGCCTGCGCGGAAGCGACCGGAATGATCACCATTTCATCGAAATCGACGCCGATCGACTCGCCTTCGGAGGCCAACACGCCGATCACCCGGAAACGCCGGTCATTGACCCTGAGCCATTGGCCGACCGCCTGCTGATTCGCGAACAATTCCTTGCGGATCGTCTGGCCGATCACGCAGACCGACAACGCCTGATCGGAGTCCATTTTGGGCAGGAAACTACCCTGCGCCATCGAGAGGTGGCGGACCCGCAGCAACGCCTGGGTCGAGCCGAAAATATTGGTTTCCCGTTCGAGCCCGTGCACAGAAACCGGTGCGGAGCCGATCATCAGCGGCGCGATCGCGGCGATATGCGGACTGACCGCCAGCGCCTCGGCATCGCCCAGCGTCATATCGCGCGGCGTTTCGCCGAAGATAGGCGGCTGGCCGCCGGTCGTTTCATTGCGCCCCGGCAGCACGATGACCAGATGCGTGCCGAGCGACTCGAACTCGTGCACGATATAAAGGCGCGCGCTCTCGCCCAGCGCGACCAGGATCGAAACCGACGCGACCCCGATGCTCATCGCCAGAATGATCAAGCCGGCCCTGAGCGGCTGGGATTTGAGCGCGAGCAGGGTCTGGCGGAAAAGGTCGCTCGGTAGCATAGCCGGACGCTCAGCGTACCCTGCCGGGTTAGGCCCGCGCCTTATTGTATTGGACCGAGGAATAGACCGAGAGCGCAATCAAGATCGCGCCGGTCAGGCCGGTGATCACTTCGGAAATGTGTGTGGTCATGCTCATCAGCATGATGCCGGCCAAGACGCCGATCGCATAATGCGCGCCGTGCTCCAGGAACACATATTCGTCCAGCGTGCCCTGGCGCACCAGGTAAACGGTCAGGCTCCGCACGAACATCGCGCCGATCGCGAGGCCGAGCATGATGATGATCACGTCCTGGGTAATCGCAAACGCGCCGATTACGCCGTCGAAGGAGAACGAGGCGTCGAGCACTTCCAGGTACAGGAAGCTCATCATGCCGGATTTTTTCAACGCCCCCGCAACCTGCTCTCCCGCGTCCTCGTCTTCAAACAATGCCGCGGCGCTATCGACCATCACGAACAAGATCACGCCGGATACACCCGCGACCATCACTTCGAGTCGGATTTCGGCCGGTAGCCAGTGCTGAATGAACAACAGCAAGCACAACGCCACGATCAACTCGATCGACTCGAGCTTACCCCAGCCGGCCAACTTTTCTTCGATGGCTCCGAGCCAATGCAGTTCTTTAGCGTCATCAAAAATGAAACCGAAAAAGACCATCAGCAAGAACATGCCGCCGAAGGCCGCGATCTGCACATGCGACTCGGTCAGATGTTGCGCATAAGTCGTCGGGTCGTGCAGCGCCATGTCGGCGACGCCAAACAAACCGATGCCGGTCGCGAACGAGACGATCAGGACCGGAAACAACAGCCGCATGCCGAAAACCGCGATCAGGATGCCCCAGGTCAGAAAGTAATATTGCCAGCGTTCATCCATGCGTTTCAACACCGAGGCGTTGACGACCGCGTTGTCGAACGACAGGCTGACTTCCAGGACGCCCAGAATCAATGCGATAAAGGCACCGGTCAGGCCGCCCCAGTAGAGCGCGATCGCGAGACTCACGACGGTCACGATGATGGAAAGACGAAAGTGCTGCATGCAAAACTCCTGAATGTGTTTTATGGAAGCGTAACTATAAGTCGAATTATCTTAAAATCAATAGTTTTCACGACAAGTTTAACGTTTCGGCTTCAATAAAAGGGTTGGTTACTTCTTTAATAAGCATATTTCATTCCAATGCCATTTTTATCGCTTATAATGGCCTGCTCGATTCTCGGCCAGCGCATCGCCATTCAAGCATTTGGCTCGACTGCCCGGTCAAACCCCGCTGCATTTTGACTCTGTGACATTATGGACTCTTCGAACCAACTCAGCCCAGCACAGTTTTTACAACAACAGCTCCAGGAAGTGATCTCACTGCTCGAAAAGCAGCAGCTGGAAAAATCGCTGCTGGAAAGAAGCCCAGGCGCTAACTACGAGCTTCTCGAAACCGTACTGCGCAAACAGCAGGAAAGCCGTCTGCACGAAAAGCTGGCCGCGCTGCACCCGGCCGATATTGCCTATATTCTCGAATCCTTGCCGCTCGATCAGCGCAAGATTGCCTGGAATGCGATCGAGGCCAGTGATCACGGCCAGGTGCTGGTCGAAGTGTCCGACGCGGTTCGGCAAACGCTGATTTCGAGCATGGAGTCGGAGGATTTGGCGACCGTCGCCGAAAATCTGGATGCCGACGAGATCGCCGAACTGGCCGACGACCTGCCGAAAAACGCGATGTTGAAAATCCTGCGTTCGTTGAACAGCGAGGAGCGCCAGCATGTCAATGCGGTATTGGCTTATGAGGACGACCAGGTCGGCGCGTTCATGGATTTCGGCATGATCACGATCCGCGAAGACCTGACGCTGAAAGCGATCGCGGACTATATCCGTAAACTCGGCAAACTGCCCGGCCATACCGATAAACTGTTCGTGGTCGACCAACAGGATGTCGTGAAAGGCATCCTGCCGCTGTCGCGCCTGTTGACGCATTCACCGATTCTACTCGTCGCAGACGCGATGGTGACCGATTTCGTACAGTTTCAGGTCGACCAGGACGCCTCCGAAGCCTCGCGCGCTTTCGAACGCTACGATCTGATTTCGGCGCCGGTCGTCGACAGCAAAGGCCGGCTGCAAGGGCGGCTATGCGTGGACAGCATCCTCGACTTTATCCGCGAGGAAAACGACGAAGACCGGCTGATCCAGGCCGGCGTCTCCGAGGAAGAAGACCTGTTCTCCAGCGTCTGGAAGAGCGCCCGGAACCGCTGGTCATGGCTGCTGATCAATGTCACGACCGCCTTCCTCTCGACCCGCATCATCGGCCTGTTCGAAGATACGATCCTGCAACTGGTCGCCCTGGCCTCGCTGATGCCGATCATCGCTGCGACCGGCGGCAATACCGGCAATCAGACCAGCATCCTGATCATCCGCTCGCTGGCCCTGGGCCAGATCACCCCGCTCAACGTCAGGCGGCTGATCAGAAAAGAGCTGTCCCTCGCCCTGTTGAACGGCACCTTTATCGGCCTGGTTGTCGGTTCGGTCGCCTATTTCCTGTACCGGGACAAGGCGCTGGCCGGCGTGATGGCGCTCGCGATGTTTTTGAATCTACTGGTCGCGGTCGTGGCAGGCCTTGCGATTCCGCTGCTTCGGCATAAGTTCGACAAGGACCCCGCCGCCGGCGCGACCGTGATGCTGACCTCGATTACTGATGCGATGGGATTTTTTATCTTCCTGGGACTGGCGAGTGTGTTTTTGTTATGACAGCCGGCGCGCACCTGATCTGACAGAATCAAACTTCGGTTTGGATTGAACGTGACACTGACGGTCTCAGTTCGGCCATTAAGAGACAATCAGTTTTTTACTGCAATGACAGGTGTAGAGTTTACAACGGCCGTTCAATTGCTTCGTCATACGTAATAGGGGACATATTTTAAGTCGCCCTCAGTAATTGTGAATTACTCGATTGTTTCACCGAACAGAACCAGAACCGCAGGTTCGAACAGGGCAATCGCGCTATGTTCCCTTTTTTCCGAAGATGAGCTCTGAGCGATAACGGTCACTCAAACAAGCGCGGAGCTTTCGTCGGCGCAAACTGTCTTTGCTGGGTCCGTTGTTATTGAACAGATTCAACGCCACGCGTCTGATTAATGCGAGATTTTCCGCTGAATGGTCTTTTCTGGCCCGATTGTCGTCTTCCCCGAACTGTACATCCAGCACCCAATGCTGCTGATTTTTGATGCTCCAATGCCGTCGCACACTCACAGCAAATCGTTCCAGATCGTTGAACGAACAGAGATAATACCGCGTCTCTACGGATGTTTTATCGCCAATGATTCGCGTCGATTCGACCCGTCCCACAGCGACTAGACCTTGCCATTCCGGCTTTTGTT